>Ga0056128_1002946_pt1 | contig 20569 bp, 13 predicted proteins | sample WorMetLIZISLAND2_FD_71113 | JGI IMG/M metagenome (GOLD analysis project Ga0056128, IMG submission 71113) | Marine gutless worms symbiont microbial communities from Max Planck institute for Marine Microbiology, Germany - Olavius geniculatus... ... | reverse complement strand
AGAGGCAAAGGTGTATTCAAAATTTCAAGTTAGGGCTGACACATGAAGTAAATGGGTCGAGGGACAGACGTTCCTATTGGGGTTTAGGCACAAAGCTTCAGTAGGGAGTCTCGGGGACCAAAGTTTTTTTGAGTATAAGAACATTTTTGTTGCAATGGCATAGATAGGAAATTCTTTAGGGGGACCAAAACCAGAAAGTCTTAACCATCCCATTCTCTTCTTTTCCTTTTTCTCTTTCTTGCCTTTCTTTCCCTTATCTTCCCCTTTTTACCCTCCCACTATTTCTCTTTCCCCTTTTCTCCTGTGCTCTTCACCTTTCTCTCCTCTCCTTCTCTTATGAAGTAAGGAGTATCTGAATTTTAGCAACTTGGGGATCTGGGGGTGCACTGTAAGCTCATCCACAGCGGGGTCCAGAGCTGGGCCCCAGCCAAAATCAAATTTGGTGCCTCAAAATATAAGATCTGGTGGCAACAATTCCAATTATTTTCCAGAAATTAAACTGACCAAATTTAGTGCAGTTTAAATGACAAAGGCAAAGAAGGGCAGTGCCACAAATTTAAATGCGGGGGTACAAATAATACGCAAGCAAAGTGAGCGGGTTTTTTTGTACCCTCCACTTTTTGTTCAGTTGCTGAGTTTAGGGGGAGGCCAGTTTGGCCACTCTACATATGCCCCTGAGAAGTAGTAAGGGGAGCTCTGTAACAGCAGCCGAACATTGGCAAATGAAAGCACCAATGACTCGAAAAAACATTTCGATATCTACAATGCTAAGTATGATGCAAAATAAGACAAACAACTTAAATGTCTAACTGTCACTAGAAATACCTATAATACAGGTGTTTTGATGACATTTGCTGTAAAAAATAAAAGATGTGTAACAGTGTACCTCAACGGTTTAACAATATTAAAAGTTCTTTAACTTGCTGCATACCCAAGGTTTTGCAGGTGCTGGTGGACCACCTAAATGGCTTCGTAACTAAACAATATTTTGCAGTGTACTTAACATCAACAAACAGAACAACTTTAGACTAGGGACAGAAGAATCTAAAACACTTCGAAAATTTTGGCAATTTTTGATGCATTCTACCTAACAATAGCCCTTCACTCTGCACGCCTGGCCGGCCAGCGTGTCGAGTGATCCAACAGTCTGTCCTTTTCAATCACCGATTAGCAAACTTGACGCAGCGCCCATTAATAAGCAAAGAGCTTATAACTATGGTTAGCCGGTTAACCGGTCCTTGTGTTCACAGTTAATCGGTTAAAATGAATGGGCGGTCTTAACAACCCTAGTAAGTACACGAGCATGCCATTATGGTCCAATTCTGCCATTGTCTAGCTGAGAATAAGCTGAAAGATTTTTAACCTCTCAGTATTTTGAAAAGATATAAATAAGAATTGTGACGCTTAATCATTTTTTCAGTTCATCTTGTATAAAGAAAGAACGTCACCCTGCACAAGTCATGGTAAATCGTGTCACTCTCTACCTGTGCAGATTTCATCTCAGCAGCCAGTGCTGGTAACGAGAAGTTTACTAGAAGGAGTTAAAGATCCTCCTAATATTTTTTTCACTTTAGAATTAATGAATCTAGCCTATTCACCATCTTTAATGCAGTACTAGTGGCAGTGTGAAATTAATAGCAGTGCAGCCAAACTGATTTTAGTAGCCCAATTAGCTGCACTTCAGATCGCCGAACTGCTTGTAGTAAATTCTAATTCTTTCGACTCATTTTGGCAAATTGACGATAGTAATTTTGGTCACCAATCTTTCAGTTCGCCGAAGTGACCGTAGCACTGAGCTTTATCGATATCGAAAACGAACATCACTACCATAACCCCAACCCTAACTGAAAACAAGGTTTGGTAGTTTTCGGTAGTTGTCCATATTTAGCGCCAACGCTGGAGAAGATTGTGTAATTCATAGCAACAGCCACTTACTGGATGATTCAGCAGACGACTGCAATTCACCACCAGACGCTGTTCCCACACGCGCCAGTCGCCGACGCCTGATTTCATCCGGAGTTAATTCACTCATTTTTGTTTCTGTCTAGACGGTAGCAACCCCACAATATTATCATAAGTGGAAACTAATAACAAAATAATCTACAAACAAAAACAAAACTTGTTTACTCTTAGGAATTGTGTAGATTAAATAAGTAAACAAGAGTGTTACATAACACGAACTGTTTGGACGTAGGCCAGTGCAGCAATGCCTGACGAAGACAATAATAACTTTCCTAAGATTACGTTGTCGCTTTTCTGGGCTTGACACTTAACAGTCGATGCATTTGCATCACCATGCAAGCAGCGACAAGCTCGTGAGCAGTGAGAGACAGATCGTACTACTTCTTTATAGATGTCACGTGATTGCTTTATTTTTCTTCCCGTAATGCAACGCGCAATGTTTGTAAACAGAGAGGATGTCAGCTGATTCGGCCGATGAAAGTAAGCTATTAAGATATAATTGCTGCATTTGCAGTAGTTCGCGTTTTAGTAATGTGTTTTAAACGCTGATTGGATTATTTAGGATGTGTATTTTCTGTACGCCATGGACGGAACTGCATGCACACAAAATCACGTGCACATGGATTAATAACAGCAAATTTGATTCTATGCTACATCCTCATTTATTTTCTGGCAAACATGTTGCCTTTTAAATGCATGCAAGTAGGCCTACTTTTACGTTTAGTAAATGAAGTAATTTTTAGTAATTAATACTATATATAATAAATGCTAATCTCTGAGTAATTAATGTGCCAGTGATATGAGCCCACAAGGCCTAACTTAAAGGTGTGTCTAGCGTTTAGGGTTAGTTCTTACCGTTCATGATAGGGATAGGGATAGGGATTGAATTCATTAGTTACTTTGCCAGTTTTGGCAGTTATTAAATTTTTAGCTTGCGAATTTAAGGATACCTTATAAATTATGTAATGACCAATGTACACCCAAACTAGGGTATGACTGAAATCTCCACTAGCACCGTTGACCCCACTGACTGGCTCTAACTATAACCCTAACCACTGACAGCAACTGCCGGTGGTGGCCTCTGGTCGACTCCTGCCGGTCGGTGGGGCCAGTGGTGTCGGTGGTGTCAGGCTGCTTAAACTAAGGTTGCAAAATTGGTTACGTATTGCACCTATTTTTCTCACTGTGAATGTTGTCTATCTCTGTCTACCGATGCCCATCCATGTTGTCGGTGGTCTACAGCTGCAGTACTGTATATAAATAAGCCTACGCTTAGAGACAACACGCCACTGCTGCTGCTGCTGGCTAAACTAGTCTACTGCCTCTTGCTGCTGATGGCTGACTCACCAAGCATGACTCATACCACATGACTCTCTAATAGGCTAGGCTACATGGTCGCGTGATGTCAACAAGTCAATGACTATCACATGGCCCAAACTCTACTCGTTTCAGTAAGTTGTAAAATCACTGCTGCACAATGAATTGTCATTCCTCCAGTAAAGTCAGTCCTGATGATAGTTTTTTATATGGTTTTACTAGCAGACTTGCCGTAATTTTCACTCAGCTCTGATTCTTTTTCTTTGGTGTCCATTTGATTGTCCAGATGATTGTGAGACAATTTGTGCAGTCCTATTGATACTTCTATTAGGACAGTTCATGCATTAGATGAAAGAGGACAGGAATTAGAGTATATGCCGCAAGTGCTGTTTTATCCATGGTTGGGAGGTGGTTAATTATTGCTCTCAATAAGTGATTAGTTGTCAAAAAGTTCAAAGTAAACTAACTAGGCCTGTATATACACTACAGTATATGAACAGCATTGGAACTCACTGGCAACGTATTTGATGAGAATCATTTCATATAGGTAGGCCTGCAATTTTTTTTGCTTTTGCCCATTTTGCAAAAGTGGCATTAAACCCTTGGCTACAGTGCAGTACATGAACTCCACTAATACAGCATCAAAGGAGATGCATGGAATGTCTCAATACTGATCAGACTGATAGACCTTGTCACTCATTGGGAACACACAGCCTACTGCGTGAATTATTGGAAACAGACTGAGTGTGATCGGCGGTTGGTTTACTCAGTTGAGGGTAATTAAGTTGGATGAGAGGAGGAGACCTGACCCCACCAGTTGAGCCAGCCTGTTGCTCTTCGAGGTGTGCATCAACAAACGTCACTTCCGATTGAGCAACTGCAGTAGCCTATGTAACGTCATATTTGTAACAGAGGTATTTTGTTATCAATATTCAACAATTAATAACTATGCTAAAAATAATATTTTTCAACAAAATTAGGTGTTTGGTTCAGCAGTTTACTAGGGATTAACGCAAAATTTTATTCAAATTTGTCAGATTTGGCATTTATATTGTACAGTGTCTAGGGTTTACTTTTTTACTGCACACAGTGTAGACTCCAAATAGTTGCTTTATACATACACCCAGGTGCAGTGTATTTCACAAAATAAGAATAATCGCTAATGTGCTTGGCTGGCTGTGCTTACGGCTGCAGTACTTTTTAATAGCATTGTGCTGACTTCACTGTAAGAAAGAAATGCCTTTCTGTTGCCTGAGTATTATATTTGGGACACCCATATGACTGAGTCTGTTTGTTGTTGTTTGTTCCACGGTTGATCCGGCTGTTAGGTGGTGGGTCTCGTAGAAAGAGCACACAGTCGGAGGAAGATATGTTCTCTGCTACGTCCGATTGCATGGAAGAGGATGAGGATGAGGATGATGATGGGTATTCCCCAACACTGAGCCCAGGCACTGCTGCTGCTGCTGCAAGATCCGCCCATGATGATGACACTGGTGAGGATGAATTTCCGTACGAAGTTCTCACAGCTGACGAGCTGGTTCAACACATGGTTGACTGCATTAAGGAAGTCAATACAGTCGTTCAGGTTTGGTGCAGATAAATGTCATTTAACTTGTCATGTCTTTTTCTTTGTTTTCTGTGCTTTGCTGCTTGTGTCACTTGCCCTGAGCAGTTTGTTAGAGATTGTTGAGACCTGGAGTAAGCTGAGCAAATCTGATAGAGCAGAACAGGTATTAAACACTTCTATGTTTATTAAAACACATTATGTACCTATGTTCTCATCTCTGTTTCAGTCCAATTGGCATAATCTGATTCCTGGTTTGCTTCTGATCAGCTGTTTTTGCTTCTGGTAAACATGTGGCACTGTATTTATGGGTTTTTTGATTGGTTTGTAGTTTGTTTCTCTATTCGATTCTTTTGTGATTTGCATCTGAATGTAGTTTTCATCCTAAAATCATGCAAATTGAAATATACAAATTAATTTGAAGAATCTGCTATGGTATTGTATTAGGTGGCTTTTAGTCAATCATAGTTCTGCAGGTGGAGACAGCACTGCAGCGACGCTTGCAGCGTTGATGCAGTATTTCATATCTTATATCACATATTTTAATATCTTCAGTATAATAACATAGAACATACATAGCATATGCTCAAAAACTGATTATTTTCTGCCTTAGTTAATCATAAATAGCTGAAACATAGAATTAACGAAAAAGTTCTGAATCATTAGTGAGCATGTTTAGGGTAAGTAGAAATGTTTTGCTTGCAGCTGCCTGCTACAGTGACAAGGATGTTATTGACTCATTTCAAGTGGGATCGTGAAAGACTCATGGAACGGTATGAACATGCCAGCTGTTGTGGAATAGCATCATTTCTTCCAGTGGCAGTTTTAAGCCTGGGTCGGAGGGCACAGGCCCCCCAGTTTTGCTCCAGCCCTCTCTCCAGTTTTGTGGCCACCCATGGTTTTTTTTGCAAAGATAACACAAATATCTTATTTCTTTCGTTACCAAATTTTAGAAAAGTAGGCATAATTTGCAGCTTCTATTGAATGCCCCAAAACCAAAAGTGCTTCAGCTTCAGGGGGCCCCCTGATCTCATACCAGGACCCTGCTGGGGGCTCCACCCCCAGACCCTCGTTATAGGCTCGCGCTACCGCGCTCGCCATGGGGCCATGCCCCCGGATATTGATGGCTAGAACCACCACTGATTTTTTCTTGCACAGTAGTATGATATTCATGTGTGTGAATTTATTGAGCTTTTTATGATTGTGCAGCTGTGGTCTCCTGTATGAGAAAGTCTGACCAGTGACCACAGTTATGTTGGAAACTGTAAGCAGTTAATTGTTCAAGGCAGTTTAGAAACTGCTCATGATTTGCTGACTATCAGAATATTGGCATTTATAAGCAGCCTTTTCACATGTTATACATAAACTGCATACGCTAGCGCACAGTCGATGCAAACGGTAGAGTGCCGTAAAACACCACGCTGTAGGTGAAGTCGCGTCGGCAGACGAAAATTGTGTATGAGAAAACAAACAATCCATACTAATAGAGAGTTAAAATTTCTGACAACAGAAATTTTACAGAAGACCCAACCCAGATAGCCTATATATTTGTTTGTGCACCTGTACGTGGCACAATGTGCTGGTGTGTTTCATTTTTGCTATATTTAAATAATCCAGTTGAGAACTGCAGACTGTGCCAGCTAAGTGAGTTTCATTTACAATCTCTACCGGGTGTTGATACACTGCCGAAAATATTAGAAGTGTGCTGTTTGACAGATTTGACATTTTATGTATAGTTTTTAAAAAATATCATTCTGTATTTGCTGTGATTTGCGCAGTTATTATGATGGTGATCAGGACAAGCTATTCAGTGAGGCTCATGTTGTTAACCCTTTCAAGCCGGCAACACCAGCTACAGTAGCTGCACCCGCAACTGCCTCTACCAGCTCGTCTTCAGCCATCGCATCTCGGCTGAAATCAAAGGTTATACACCACTGCTTTGATTTGCTCTGACACCTACAATTTTAGTATGATCCTGTGAAAAAAATGCTTTTCACTCCAAAGCTGCTTAGATTCTGTGACAATCAGTGTTGCCAACTGTTGGAATTTTTTGTTATAACATTGCTGTTGTTTTTTTCCACATATTATCCCTTAACTGTGTTCAAATAAAGCTGTTAATGCTATGCCATTATTGCTCCATATTTTATATTTTAACGCACGTTAAAATCATGGATGATATCGAATAGCATCGGAAGTTTTTATGTAGGTTTGTGTAGGTAGGTGTGCTTGGTTTGAAAGCCTGCCATGATTATAGTTTGTGTAAACTATTACCTCACTGCATTTAGATTAATGGTTCTGGGTTATACCACATCTGAAGAAATTCTGTTGATGATTAGTTGCTGCATATATTAGTTTTATTTTGATTTAGCAACATATCTGTATTTTAGTTCAGTTTTTGTCATCAACATTATTCGCCTTTAATTTAAGTATTTTGCATTGATCAGATCACTGAGATCTCATAAGATTTATTGGTAAAATGTGTGTTCAGCGTAGTTTAAAGTCAGCATCTTCGTCATCTTATGCGTCACTGAATTCGTCTCACGGCAGTGCAGTTCTGCCCAATACCGGCTCAGCTGGTGGTACACTGACCAATCGCAGCTCAGCTGGCGGTACTCTGACCAATAGCGGCTCAGCAAATGGAGCAGTCGGCTACAATGCTATGGATTGCTCATCAGCCGGCACTACCAGTATTTGTGAGATTTGCTATCTCGCACTGCCAAAGAGTGTATGTCATGTTATTTGGTTTCGTTCTGCCAAATTAGCTTTAGTTTCGATATTGCTATATATATATGTTTTTGTTACTTTTGCAGAATGAAGAAGCACTGTTCAGTTTGTCTGTGGAATTTGTTGCATTCTATTCTGCATTTTGATTTGGAATTGGATACATACTCGGAAATAAAAATTCATGGCGGAATTTTGTGCTTTTTAGCTGCTGCTAGTTAAGTGAATTTTTTTTACATATTTTGTCACTTATATATGTTAGCTATAAAATTAATTTATTATTACCAAGAAGCAAGTGATAAAAGTTACGTTGTTGACAAGCATTTATACTTGGAAGTGGACATATCTGGTTGTTTGCTTGCTGTCAGCAAATGACTTGTCATCCTGAATTCAAAGTTTCTGTTTGTGACTGTGTGCTGGTACTGTAGCCATGTGGTACCTGTAATTGGTAGATTTTTGTGTGAAAACTGCAGAGCCTGACAGGCCTCGAGTGTGGACACAAGTTCTGCTTGCAGTGTTGGTGCCAGTATTTGACGACAAAGATCATGGACGAAGGCATGGGACAGGTTTGGTGCTCATTCTTTTTCTAATCATAACGATACCGATAATATTTGTTACCATGTAACACGTTATTAGTCAGGCATAAAGATGCATCTTATCATAAAGCAGTCAGCAGTGAGATTTCCATAACACATCCATCTATTCTGTATGATTTTTTTTACTCCTCGTGCGCTATGTTCCTAATGGAGTGAAGAGGAGTATATGAGATCAGTGTAATATTGCGGACCGACCGACCGATCAACGACCGACCTCTGTTCCTGGAAGAGCCTTCCTGGAAGAACTTCAAACGGCCATATCTCCATAACGGTGCTAGATAGACGCATGGTCACTATGGACCACTGATAGGAAGTCGACCCCCGGGAGTCGAATGGTCACATGACCGATGACATCATTTGCCGTGTGAAAAGAAAGGAACTAAAAAGCAGTTAAAAAGAAAATAATGCGTGCAAGGAGTACATTAGATTGGTCACAATCTAAAATATTTTTTGTCTGCATTGTTTTCTTGATGGTTTTGTCATGTCAGTTTAAATTTTGCCGTTACTGTATGCTATTAGAGTCGTGTATATTATCTGCCATTTATAACATGGTGTTCAATACTATGTTGTCTTATCACGTCATCATATGGAATATTTATCATGCCCCCATTATGTAAGATGACCATGGAGGCATTCCAACATCAACACAGCATCAGATGTTTATGTCGTTTATTATGTGCTGTCACAGAGCATCACACTGATGTCGGAATTAAATTACACTTTGAAAAAAATTACTGCACTGTACATCCGTCAGTCAGAAAACACCTGCTGATGTATTATTTCGAAAAAAAATAATCTTCTGACTTATAGTGTTGTGTACTGCACTTTAACAGTCAAGTTTTGCCAGCTAGCATGGCAGCATATTTGAGGTGATGTGACAGACTATTCTAGCAGCTTTATCTGCAGTACATTTCATAATGTAAGCAGGAATGAATTATTAATATGTTTGAGTGTTTGCAAAAGTTGTTGCAGAAGTTTCTGTGACTGTTGATTTGACTTATTGATATATCTGCATACAGACGCTGTCATGCGCTGCGCACAACTGTGACATTTTGGTCGATGATGAAAACGTCATGTACGTTCTTCTTTCTGTTTTTCTTTCGAAAACAATGATTATTTTATTGAACTCGGCACATTTTGGTATTTATTAGCTTTATGAAATTTTTGCACGTGGATATTAGCATGTGCTTTTTCTTCTTAAAGGGATGATAGTGTCTGCCTAGATTAGAGGTTCAGAACAGAAAAGATGTGAAACATTTTTATTATTAGTCACTTATTTACTACTTGTTCAGTGTTGACCATATTACATACTACTTACTAGGCATAAGCTGTTATAACAACTGGTGCCAAGTGAGCGATCAATGCACAGAACGGATGTCTGTTGTAGATGTTAAGCAAGGCAAATAGGCACATGACAGTGCATTGCGTTTGTTTTAGTGTTACGTATTTGTTTATGAATTTACTCAGAGATGTAATTGATTAAAGAAATATTATGTGTTGTTCACAGTTCTGTGTCTGTTTTTTCAGGAAACTCGTGTATGACCCAAAAGTGAAGCTAAAATATCAGCATTTGATTACGAACAGCTTTGTTGAGGTAAGAGCAGAAAAATAACATACTATATAGTGATCTGAGGCTTTAGATACACAACTTTTTATTTTTTGATTGTTTAAAAACTTACTAGTTGTTTATTTAGCTCTAAAAAGACCTAAGCATATTTATAGTGACATTTATGATCAGTATATGTTTGTTATACAGCCTGTTTACCCGAGTTCTGCATTACAGCACATTTTTTTCAAACGGAGCTATTTAGGAAAAACGTTTCAAGTGGCTCACTTTCTGATCAAAAATAACATGTTTACTGATTTTTGTTAACTAATTTTTATCACAGGTAATTGCATTTTTTTGGGTAAATGTTTCAAACAATTAATCAGCTGAGCCTTGCAAACAGTGAAAAGCATTGATTGTGTAGCATATCATGGCATGGGTTTGCTTATGGACTTCTGGAAACATCGAGAAACTGGAAAATAGTGCTGAAAACATTTGTGTGTGTACAATGTGTTGTCAGTGAGTGATTAATTGTGATACGTTTGTGCACAATGATGTGTCATATACGCTATGCATATATTTCTGTGCTTGTTATATGGCTGTCCTAACAGGCAACATTACAGGCCTTGCTCGTCTGTCTGTTTGTACTGTACAGGCAGAAAGTCAACAAAAACGAGAATTAATGTGAGCATTTCTCAGAACAAAAGTAACTGATGTGCCAGTTTTTAGGTCAAAAGGTCAAAGGTCAGTGAACGTTGTAAACTTCCCAAAAATGATGCATCCTGGATTGGGCACATGTTCACCTGCAGCTGTCAGATCACATGCTGGGTGGTTACAGTGGGCAGTGGGCATGCGGATGGCTGCATGTATGTTGTCATGAGGCGTGTGAGTTCTGTGTGCTTGTTTGCAGTGTAATCGGTTGCTGCACTGGTGTCCTGCGGCTGACTGTGGACACGTTATCAAAGCCAGCTCAAACTCAGCCAAACCTGTGACCTGCATCTGTGGTCACAGCTTCTGGTAGGCTGTCAACTCTTCTGGCAGAATTTTTTTTCGGTCTCAAAGCAGCTGCGTGAAAACTATTGGGTTTACTTGTCATATATGTCATAAATTTGCTGTCAAAACATGTTTATGAAGGTTGAGTATGCAAAGACTGTTTCGATATCATTTCATAAACTATCATGATCGAGAGGTATTTAACAGTGAAAGAAATTTTGAACTGCTATTCAGTGTATCTCAACTGAGGTAACAACTATGAATAAATAATTTTAGATGTTAGGCAATTTCGTCTTGTTTATTACCTGCACTGAAGAATTTGGTTTATGCTATTAGCTTGTCCATTCACAGGATTACTGCAGAATGTATGGATAAATTACTGTGAAATTTTTAGAAGGAACAAAACAGCAGTCGATAAGGTAGTCTAATGTCTAGTAATTAAGGAAGAACAGACTAGTTAAACATTAACTGAGTATCTGCAAGTGTTTAAACCAGTGATTTTGTATAATATTTTCATTGTTATCTAAGAATTGCATCATTAAAATGCCAAGCAAGGATGGGCAACTCACTTGACGTAGTCCATAGCCATTTGTACGTTAATCCATAGGCTGTCCAAGGACTGGGGCCCCACCCGGGACAATAATGTGGTTTGTTGCATATGGCAGCCAGTGGCTGGATTGGCACAATACATACAAATTATACCGAGTGGCACTAAAAAACGTCCCGAACTTTGCATAACTATAACGGTGCATATACTTCGCAGAGATAAATTTTCTTTTGCACATTTGTAGACCAATATGTACTCTTACTTGCTTATAAATTTCACTGACCTCACTTATGACACTACTGAGTGTCGCTTAATGACGTAAGGCGAGTTAAAAATTTCATTATGTAAAGACAGCTTTCCATCACACCGCATCAAAGCAACTCAAAAAATTTTTTTCAACACAACACGCCCAATTTCATCAGCTTACAGGAATGGAAACCGTATTCAACAGATTTCGATCTGCTACATTATTCAGTTTGGGATACCTTGCAACAACTTGTCTGCGAAGAAAGGCGTGAACCATTTGCAAACTCAAAGATCTTAGAATGTTATCTCAGACAAATGGCATGATGTCGCCATCAGACAGCCAGAATCAAAAAAGCCGTATAGCAATGAGAAACACGGCTAGCTGTAGTGGCAAAAGAGAATGGAGGACCTATTCAGCACTTTTCTGCTGATAGTTACTGATAATTCTGCCTAGTGTGACGTTTTGGCATAGCCTGCGTACGAGCAGCAACGCAAATGATGAACCGCTTGCAAAAATTGCTTCATGGCGTGTTACGCTATTTTGTTTGTATTGCGGCTAATATCAAAGTGTTTTAGGCGAAAATTTCTACACATATTCCGCGATGTTTGCTTATTACATAAATGCTTTTGAGCTGATTCATTTCGACCATTCGGCTGAATAATGCATGCAAATGTTCAGGACGCTTTTTTGCGCCACCCGGGCTTGTCCGTGACATGATGCTGATGATAATGATTAACGCTGGATCATCGTAGCCTTTTATTGTGTGTATACATGTGTATCTATAACACGTGTAGTTTCAGCTGTGGAGAGATCTGGCACGACCCAGTGCAGTGCATGTGGCTTAAGAAATGGATCAAGAAATGCGACGACGACAGCGAGACGTCAAACTGGATTGCAGCCAACACGCGGGTTCGTGGTTTGATTCTTGTTGTTTTCTAGCACAAACTGGTTTTCACACAGCTTATACTTTTTGTCTTTACCGCATGGAATATGCCGTTACATTCTACACATTAGCTGAATTCAGGTCACACAAAGAGAGAACAATAAATTGAATTCTGTTTTATTGGGGGAGATTACCCATCCGTTTTTTGTTGTCTTTATTATCAATCTGATCCTGGCAAGTCTCCACAATTGCCGCTTTTTCTGAGTACCGTTTTGGCATTTTCACCGTCCACCATTTTTTTTACTTGATTTACTGCACAATTTGACGAACACGTTTTAGTGCACTAAAAGACTGGAACAAAAAAAAATTAATTAATAAAAAACTTTTTAAAACCCAATAACATCAGGAATTCACAGAAGTTTGAAGTACCTGTAGAGGTAAATCTGCTTTGTTAATTTTACCAGAAAACCGTTGAGTGCTTTGATGCTCATGTTTGGTTGTTAAGAATGAATTCAAGAAAATCTTCGTTACATTTTTAAAGACACTCTGCAATCTGCATATTCATTATTCATACATGGACTTATGGTGTTTTTCTTCTTTTGCATGCTTTTCTATTTATACCTTTTTTATGTTGATTTTTAGTTTGGTGCCATAGTTAGTTTGAGCGGGTTTGCAACCATCTCAAAAGCCTGTGTGAGTTTGCGTATGTGTAGTTCGTGTGGATTATATAGTGTCATTTCTTTTTGCGTTCGTTTACGTTGCAGGAATGTCCTAAATGTCGGACGACAATAGAAAAGGATGGCGGCTGCAATCACATGGTCTGCAAGCGCTGCAAGTTTGACTTCTGCTGGGTCTGCCTTGGCTCATGGGAACCTCACGGCTCTGCCTGGTACCTTTCATCAGCATTAATTGCTATAGTGCTCTGTGTTATCTTTTTGTTGCTGTTATTGCATCGATAGAACCCTTTTGTTTTTGTCATCTGTATCTCTATTTATTACTGCCATGGAAATGATGGCCAAATTGTTTCTTGCGTCATCGCCAATTTTTTTCTGAACATTAGCTTATGAACTGCTGCACTTAGCTTTATGAAATTGTCCATGAGCATGTACCTTGGAAGCTTATTGAATATCAAGGTCATAGGTCAAAGACCAAGGTCATTTGGGTTTTTTGTGTTTCTTGTGTGCATGATACTGCTTGAACCTGTCGGCCTGGATTCACAAACTGTCACTCGTTAGATCATCGTCGTCGTCGCATAACCAGCCTGGGCTTTGCGTCGTTCCATGCCTGTGTTTGATGACCCTGCATCATAGATCAGCTGGAGGAGTGTCAAAATCCTGACGGATTTGCTTCAGCTAGTTGTTGCGTGGACGTCCTGGTCTGCGTTTGATGCAAGTGATGAGCCGGTTGACTGAGTGATGGATCGATGGACGTGGCAGGGTAGGGCTTGGTTGGCTGGAACAGACTTTGACAGATTGGCGATATAAGAGAATACAGAACATGCTGTGAGGTCTGAGATAGGGAGGAGACTGGTGCATAGAGCGATATCATCGTCCTGATGAAATCGAATTACCAAACACCAAGAACCTACCACTGGGATCTCATGTGAAGGCTTCTAGCACCCATGTGTCTGCTGCCAGCGGTGTCCAAGTTTATTCACCGATAGCACTAGGACTTGGATCTAGGATGGATCTTCGCTAGGTGGCGCCACTTTTTACTGCCCGTGGAAGCCACTGGCGCTAACTGCTTGCAGTACTTTACTGAGGCCTGATGATCTTCTTTATTTACTTGTCAAGAAATTTGTATGATGGTACACATAAAACACACAATGCAAGACTGTGCAACAAAGTCAGAATGTGAATACAAAAATTACATTTGGTGGCAGTAAAAAGAAAGCAAATGTGTTGAACAAAACTAAGAAAGAGCGCAAACTATGACAGTGTCAGACGATGATTGATATAACATGAAATTAGATGAATTTAATTGTTATTTTAATGCTCAAAGTGATATACTTTAAAAAAATTTTCTGTGTTTTGGCCTGCTTAGGTACAATTGCAATCGATACAATGAGGACGAGGCAAAGAAAGCGCGCGATGCACAAGAAGTCAGTGCTTTGAATTTAAACATTATTTTTTACGTAGATATTTCCATAGTAAGCAGCTCGCAAAACGTAGAAACTTTGCAGTTGTTAGTTGGGAATTAGTTTGTGTATACAGATAGTGTATACCATAGTTCGTATTGTGAAACCTCTGTCCAAGTGCAACCCAGCTTAATGCAGAACCGTGTAGTGATTTTGTTGTATCGTAAGTAGCTTTTACCATTCCTACTGAGCTATATCGTGTGCTGCAAGATAAGGATGTGATGTATCGAAATCCCAGTGCCAGCATATTATGGCTATATACTGCACTGCGCAAGCACAAACACAACCCCGACCCTGACCATTGACCTTTGGGAGCTGAAAATTTGCAACCCGGTTACTCCTGACATCAGAAGCATTTGCTACTGCTGTAGCGCATCTTAGCCATCACAATTCTGTCTGTCTGTCTGTCTGTCTGTCCGTCTGTCTGTCCGTCTGTCTGTCCGTCCGTCACACGAGTAGATCAGTCAAAAACGGTGCAAGCTAGGATTACCAAATTTTCACTGTCAGCTGCCAGGAAGACTCTAGTTTCAGGATCTGTGAAGCTTTTCCATAAATTCGAAAGGGGTCACCCCAAGCAAGGGCGCTAAATGAGAGAGGGTAAGAAAAATTTGCGATTTTCAGCTGAAACGGTGATGGCTGAGCGAGACAGGTGTCGCCCTCTGGTGAGAACAAGTAAAACACTATAGATAATAATTCAGCCGCCGGTTGTTTGGCGCCCTCTGGCTACTGACTTAGACTTTGTTCTACTGGACTTTCAAACTTGCGCCGCTGTTGCGCATTCCTGTTTGCGTTAGCAAGGCTTTTCTTGTTCTGTTTACGAGTTAGAGGCCCATGCAGGACAGATGTATAGACATACAGACGAGGCAAGGTCCATATTGTAGCTTTTAGGACGGCTACATGGTAAGTAGGGACCAACTTAATTCACGATTTCACGGCCATGACATTTTTCTGTGAAATTGGCCTTCTTCCGTGAAAAACGCCGATTTCCGTGAAATTCATGATTTTTCGTGAATTTTAGTGCTTTTAGTTTGATTTATGACAATTAAAGAGTTATATCAGCAGCTTTTGTACGGATGTTGCTGTTTGCTACGTCTCGCACTCCAGCACTAAGTAGTTGACATTGACTGTCTTGAGTCTTGACTTAGTGTAGTAAATATTCGTTGTTTTGAAATTTCTTCGTTTGCATTAGCGCAGCATCTCGAAATAACGTCTGTGGGGCCCGTGAATTCCTCGCGAATTTTTGAAACTCTTTCCCTGAATTTTTCGTGAAATTTGACACATTTAAAAAATTCTGCCGTGAAATCATGCATTTTTTCCCGTGAATTTGGTTGGTCCCTAATGGTAAGTCAGTTGAACAGAATTACGAGTAGCAATAGAAGGTTGCCAGCAGCATGTGCCCCCCACGCCCAGAGCGTAGGTGGCGGTGCTCATTTTGTTGAGGTCAATAAGCTCGTAGGTGGATAGACCACAGTCCGTGATGCGTGGCCATGATAATGCCAGACTTACTTTCCCAGCTGCAGACTGCAGAGCGTCACCACCCTTTGGCTATTACCAAATTATACTGCTTGGTGATAGAGGCACATGGATGTGAACAACTTGCCCAGAGTTGTTACTTGATAGCGACCTGACCAGGAGTCGAACCCATGATCATTTTATCGTAATTTCGATGCTCTAAGCCATTTTGCCGCTCAAGCTACCCATGCATGCAGTGTTGGTATTTGTGTATGTGCAGTTGTCACGGGCTGCTCTGCAGCGCTATCTGTTCTACTGCAACCGCTACATGAACCACATGCAGAGCCTCAAGTTTGAAAACAAAGTAAGTTCTTCAATCTACGCACTCTGTAATTTGAGACGTCAGTAGTGTTATAAAGTTTATGATGGTTTCTAACGGAATCAAAACATTTATCAAATTTAAAGTATTACATGCTCATTTTTATTTCTGGCATTCATTTTGCGTGCTTATCTGCAACAGCTTGAGGTAGCTGCTAGTAAATGTAATGTATAGATTAACATTAAAATGCCGGCAGTGCTTCGTCATCATGATCGGCAGTATTAGCATAAAGATGAGTGTGCACATTACACTTATGTGATTTTGTAATCTGGTTGTAAGGGCATGTACCATATGAAAATTAAGTCAGTAATTATCGTACGTAAAATTTTTGTGAGACCCGACGTCACGTGACATGAGCGCGCACAGTTGGTAAATGAGTAAGTAAGAAAACTCTAAGGCACAGATTTAACAGTGAGTCGCAATGAACTGCGATTTCAATGCCGGAACTAATACGACGTTGGCAGTCACTCGAACTGTTCACAGTTAATGCTGGCTGTCACAAGATAATGTGATTTGTTTTTTTTACAGTTTCAGGTTCACAGCCACAAAACATTCGTCTCTCAGTTGCTGTAGGTCCTTTGGATTTCACAGTGGTCTGATATAGTAGGCTAAAAACTGTGAGAGGTAGGAGAGCTGCTGGAACGGTTGTATTTTGCTGTCAGCTGTACAAGACGGTCAGAGATAAGATGACGGAGATGCAGCAGCTGAACATGTCCTGGATTGAGGTGCAGTTTCTGCGCAAAGCTGTTGACATCCTGTGTCAGTGTCGACAGACGCTCATGTACACCTACGTCTTCGCTTACTACCTCCGCAAGAACAACCAGTCCATTATCTTTGAGGTTCCTGTTACTTCTGTCATTGTTGTTATAGTCATTATCACTCGCAGTTTGACTTTCAACCAAAGACGTTGAATATTCATTGCTAGACCAGCAGCTTTGGCCAGGACCGACGTTCTAACCGCTATGCTACACCACCAACTAAGATAAAGCAGTGTACAACATTTCGTTGAAACCCATAAACTACAAACTGAATTAAGTGCATTTGAAGCAAGGGGGGGTCGCTAATTTTTTAACATGATGTAGTTAATGATGCTGCCTAATATGTTGATTTGGCAGGACAACCAGAAGGATTTGGAGAATGCCACAGAACAGTTGTCTGAGTACTTGGAGCGAGATATCACATCCGACATGCTCGCTGATATCAAGCAGAAGGTTCAGGACAAATACAGGTTGGTTGGTTTGCATCTTCGTCTTTACCATATTCCGTCACCAGTTTGCTTTTACGTTTTTTTGCAAATTTCTGCTTGCATCTTTTTTCGTAATTCATCTGTAGCAGTTATTGTGCCTTTACCGTTGTTACGAGCACCAATTGTATTTGTGTATATCGAACGAAGGTCGATGAATTTTCTGCAAATGTTTTCAGTACATGCAGCTTTGGAACAATGAATTGATTACGTTTTAGGTAGCAACGCATTAACGTGTTAACACGTTAAAGAATTAACATGCGTTAAAAGAATTAATGTGCATTAAAAAACTAACGCACATAGGTAAATTTACTTAATTCTGTGAAGCAGAAGTTCCAACATTCTATTAAACGACGTTTATACGACGATCAAATAATATCAAAGTAATAAAAGATTGTTTTGTTGACGTTCCATCACTACTGTCACGGTCCTGCGACACAGCCACGAGTTCGTCGGTCGTCATTCTAGTCAGCCTGTGAATGTAGTTATAGGTTAAAGGTGGTGAATAGCTCTTAATGGGAAGCCCATCTCAGAGCTACGGAGCGTCACCTGCCGTATGGGATCACACAGTGTTATCTGCCACCCGACACAGGTGAACGCGCTCCGCTTTAACCTCAGCCAGATAGGCTGGTACTCGATTTCCCTACCCCGAAGGGATGAAAGGCTGAGTTGACCTAGGTGGCTGGTTACATACCGAGATGGTTTACTTGCCTGCAGGCAGTCACCCGTCGCAGTACTAACCCGGCGTGGTGTAGAGTAATAGGGTGTGTAAACACGCCATAACTTCGTTATCGGATGAAACGCGTTAGTGCTACACCATGCCACCAACCCTACACCTACAGTTCACCTACAATATCAGCAATATTAATGATGCGTTATTAATGTGTTAATGCATGCGTTAAAAAAATTAACGCAGTGCATTAACGCATTAAAAAACTAGAAGGTGCTCGTGCGAGTGCATATCTCTACTGCATTAACGCATTAAAAAACTAGAAGGTGCTCGTGCGAGTGCATATCTCTACCAAGTAAAATAATTTAAACATACTACTACAACTACAACTACAACTACAACTACTACTACTGAAGCATAAATCTGACTGATTGATTGATTAGTGTGCACAGACAGACAGACAGAAAAAAAATAATCTCATAATCTCCACCAGTTTACTGCATTTACTTTGGCAGAGATAGTAATGTTTTGACAGTTCTAGTTTTCGGTCAAAAGGTCAAAGATCAAGGGCACAGCGTGACTAGTTATACTAGAAATACCATTTTTAGGGTTGATGTTTCTGACGTGCACTGATGCACTGATTATTTACAAGCAGGCAGAGGCTTACAAAGCTCTGGCCTATCTTGTCAAGTTTTAACTGTTTCGTTAGTGGAACAGTAGAGCTGTTGTGCTGCAGTTCAGAGACATTGAACGCATAGTGTTGCATTGACTACTTTTTTACTTATTGTTTCGTTTTCTGGCTTTTCAAAAGTTCAAATTAAACTGGCTTTCTGCTAGAAACAGCCAGTCCAGCAACTACTCTTTTTAAACTTTTGTAATTGTTTTTGATAGCTTATTGGCATATTACTGGTGTATGCATGAACGATGTAATTGGCAGATATTGCGAGAAACGACGAAAAGTGCTACTGAAACATGTTCACGAAGGTTATGACAAAGATCTCTGGGAGTATATTGAGACTTCATCGTGAACGGAGTAAACCATCGGTGTTTTGTTTAAATATTGTGATCGAAAAATATTTCATAGCAAGTCATTTATATATGCACATTGTTACGTGTTGTCACATTTTGTTGGCAATTTAAATGAACGCAAACTATTTGATGGATGAATTGATATAAAATTTGTAATAACATAATTATTTTCATTTAGTGAAAAATATTTTAGTGAATTTTGTTGCTAATATTGTAAATGCAAATTCTGAATGTTATTTATTAAATTAATTGGTAAAAATATGAGTAACAGACTGTCAGTGAGAAATAGTTTCTGTGAATTTTTTTTACCCATTTTTATTTTTAGGAAACATTTCTATGCTATTTGTGAATTTTTGTCTGGTTAATCAAATATTTTCCCAAATTATTAATTAAATTGTTCAATCAACTTGTAGAGTTTTTTGGTAATAATTCCTTTGCAATATCACACTGATATTGTACTAATGCTATTGTTCTTTAGATTTTAGATGTTATGATTGTGAGCATTTTGTAAATTATGTTTTCATATTATTTATTTTCCAGCACTATTTTTGATTATGTGAGTCGACTTTAACGCACAGTTGTCTGTGATAGTAACATTCTGTCATATTTCTGCATTATGGGTAATTTTTGTTTACATCCAGGATTGATGTAGTTTTCATGAGTTTCATACAATAGCTGGAAGATTGGGTGATAAGATGAAACTGGTACTTAGCTGAGCTACAATACAACTATAGTTCTAGGCTTATGGTTGGGGAAATAAGGATTTTTGGGTAATATCCGTGCTCGCTTATATCTGTGCTTTATTCTGCGAAATATGTTGATCTTAATTGTAAATCTTTATGGGTATTCAAGGTATAATTTTGGGCATTTTTTTAAAACTATGAATGGAGATTTCCACATTCTGTTGCCTTTTTGGCTCAAAAGTTGGCTTCCAACCCAAATGGCATAGAATTCCCAGACTCTGAGTGAACATCGGGCTGACCATGCTGCTTATAACATCGACATAATAGCTGCACGACGTATGTGCATTTGCAGTCCCCAATCTCCAGACAAGACAAGCACGCGTTTCAACTGCACTAAATTTGCCAGTTGATTCTCAGAAAAAAATTACAATTGTTTCCACCAGATCTCATACTTTAAGGCTATAGTGCACCAAATTCTATTTCGGCTCAGGCTGTGCCCCAGACTTCACTAGGGGAGCTCTCAGCACTCCTCCAGACTCCCTCCCTGGATTTTATGGATCCTACAGGGAGTAAGGGCAGGGGAGGGAAGGGGAGTAAGGG
>Ga0056128_1002945_pt1 | contig 20573 bp, 15 predicted proteins | sample WorMetLIZISLAND2_FD_71113 | JGI IMG/M metagenome (GOLD analysis project Ga0056128, IMG submission 71113) | Marine gutless worms symbiont microbial communities from Max Planck institute for Marine Microbiology, Germany - Olavius geniculatus... ... | reverse complement strand
CATTACGATATTGAGTACCTTTTGACGATTTTCTCAGCTAATCATTATTATTATTAGGCACAGTTTGTTGGAGTTATTTCAAAACGTAATAGGGGTCCGGTTTTTTTGAGACACAGTGTATATCGGTGTCCGTGCGCACAGACTTCGTAAGCCCACCCACCCACCGACGACGATTGACTCGAAGCTGTGCTTTTCAACTTCTAGATTCATGGAATCAATTTCATTCACTTTGCTGCTAAATCATTTCGGCAGCAAGCCATTGCATAGTTCAATCGGCATTCATAGCTTGAAAAACGAAAGTATTTCTAGTTAAAATATACTGGATCATTTTAAGTTGACGTCTATGATTACCTTCACCGAAGAAAACTGTTATAATTTAACAAGAACAATATGACTTTGCATTATGTCACAATATTGCAGCTTCCGAGGTTTTTGCAACTATAACCAGCAGCAAACGAATGAATTTTCAGTTTAGTTTAAAAACAGCCACAGGATGAGTCGGTCATTGTCAGTGTCCGCAGAGATCCTGTTGCTGCAAAGACAAAACAACTTCCACTCACGCCAAAAGCACCTACGACAAACCCTCTTCCGAAAAAATCACTTATTTACTGGCATGCTTTCGTGCCTTAAGAAGGTATCTTATTTTATTTGTCGTCTCGAGTTCACACATAATATACTGTCGAGAAAAAGCAAGTTTCATGTATCACAGACACAGAAAATTTATTAACCCCTGCCGCAGTATCTTTAAAGCTCCCTATTGAGGCCTGGCTAAAGGATCTTTTTATTTCCTAGGAAAATGGCGGCCGGGTTAACCGCTATGTATAGCTTAAAGCAACGAACAGACAGTAGACAGAAACATTTTTTAGTGTGACAATGTTTTTCAACTCACATTTCTACGCGTTCTACCATAATTCCCCAGTGCTCCGTAGCCACGTCCAGCATCATCTGCAGCAATCAGTTTAACATAATAAAATAAAATTTTAATCACCTAATAATATCGTAAATTTAATAACAAACGTTTTATTTTATATTGTTACAAACATACATGTAAAAATTTAGCAAATACTTTAGCAATATTTTTGATATTTTTGCCAATAAACTGTTTATTTAGTAAAAAACGCAATTTAAAACAAACAAATATTCGTTACGAAAAAAAGATTTAATGACGGTTACATCAAAATCTATTACAGCAATAAATAAGATAATTATTGTTGAATAAATAATGACTGACGAAAGCTGATGACATGTAATAACTTTACGGCAAACTTCCTAACGTCACTTTTTACACATTTTGCCAAAATTTCTTGCCGTTTTTCGCACTCTTTCTTTCACAAAACGATTTAGTAATATAATATTTTCCACCAGATTAATTTAAATCGAATGCCAACTAACGTGGATTGACATCTTTACGATGCAAAATTGTACACCAAATGATTTCAATAAAAAAATTTTAACGGCTTTTTGACAAAGTAAGCGACTGCGTTACAAAAGCTTATTGCGCGAAACAACTCAACATGTACCGGTAGTATTTCTGTGCAAAACTGAATGCGCTTTCAAACTGTTATCAAATATTCTGACGTAAATTAAAAACTTAAAATTGCTTTACGCGTAAAATGGAAACATGTAAGCGATTTCCTGTATGCGTATTGTACACAAAGTAGAACTAGGGCAAAAAGTCAATTTAAATAATCCACGATTCGATGTTAAAGAGTGCAATGACACTGACATGAATCAGTACCAAACCGTTGTGCCGATCTGATTTAATACTTCAAAAGTGGTCCCGATTTTTTGCTCCAATTGACTTACTCCGAAGTTTCAATATTCTCACTAAAATGACCGTAGAAGTTGCAGACGCAAAGTAGACCGAAAGGCAGCACCTGCATAGAGTTGGAAATGTATTCTCGTTCGGAAAGGATCTCAGAGAGGTCCTTGGTGCCTAGGACGTTTCTCAGCGTCGTCTGAGCTAGCAGTCTTGTCGAGTGGTGCGCGTTCTCGACGTTCGCGACTGATACGATAGCCCCACTGACTCGGTAGTAAACGACGGCGTCCACAGATACCGTCACAGAGTCTTTCGTCAACACCTACAGCGCCAAATGAAAAAAGTCCGTATGTAGGCCTATGTGTGAAAATCGCGGAGTGTGACGGACAGACAGACAGACGAAAAGCCGGTAGGCGACGTGACTCGCTAAGCTGCAAAGTACAGCACAAGCAGTGCTGCGGACAGACAAATGACGCAAAGACGCCGACAGAACCGACACGCTGACCGACAGTAAGGGTCGCTTATAGTTCGCAGCTTCGCGAGCCAACACACAGTCTGACACAGACGAACGCTTTGCACGCTATGCGGCCGTCCTGCAAAAATAGATGAACGTGCAAGCTGAAAAAGCTTTGAAAGATATTTGGAAAAAATATTAATACATGCGTGGCCTACGTGACGTGCAGAATTGACAAAATATAACTAATCCTAAGCAACCAAGTAAGTGAGCGAGGAAGTAAAATATAAATTTAAATAGCGCATACTATTTAGAAATCTGAGCCAATAAAAAACGTGGCACTTTACTTTTGTCCATATCTTCGCCAATTATTGACCGATTTTAAAAATTCTTTCACTGGCACACTCTGCGGACAATTTGCAATAATGCGATTTATACATTCCATCACACTGTAAATGCGTCTTTACACTGCATTGTTTATTTAAATGAAATATGCATATACAACGATAATAACAAACCAACATTTTGGTAAAATTGAAAAAACACATCAGACCAACATTGCGGTGAATGATCCGTATGATGCTTGACTCTGTGGTTCTAACACAGTCTAGTGTCATACGGATCATTCACCGCAATGTTGGTCTGAAGAGTTTTTCATTCACCTAAATGTTTGTTATTATCGTTAGTTTTTTACATTGATATTTTACAAGGTACTGCAAAGACGCATTTATGGTGTGGTGGGATATACATATATAATAATAACATTAATGCAAATTTTCTGCAGAGTGTGCCAGTAAAAAAAATTGTGAACATCGGTCAATAATTGGCGAAGATGTGGACAAAAGTAATTTGCCACGTTTTTATTGACCCACTGTATAAAGTATACGCGTAAGCATTATTTGAAAATGTGAGTTTTGAAAATGTAGGCGGGGAAGTGATTGTTCATCTGCCGGTGCCGAGGAGTTCGGTGTCTGACAGTGTCTTGATTCGCTGGATGATTTGAAAGGCTCGGCGGGAGCGGGGCATGATGCGACGATCAATACACGAGCAATGAGTGAATCACATCGACCGACAAACCCACGTACTCGTACTCGTACACTGTCTCAGAACGACGGTTTCACATTTCTCTCCGTGGGTTGTCACGGACTGTATGTTTTGTGACTCGAGCCGATCGCCACGCGTCTCGTTTACTCAGCTCCGCCTACCGACACACCCCACCCATCAGTCACCGTCAATGACCAGTGCTCCGAGACAATCCAGGGATCGAAAAAAACGTACATTCTGGCACAGAGTCCACGTATGTACGAATAACACAGGACACCGGCGAAACGGCGCGCCACGTTGCCATTATTTGCAGTCAGGCGGGAGAATAGCTGATAGACTGATTGACTGACGCAATTGATGCTGCTGCTACGTAAAACTTTTTGCCGCAGCACACTGTTAGCGATTGAAAATAATAACGATTACGATTACGACTACAAGTAGGTAAGTAAGTACACAAGTAGACAAATCTTTTATTGCATAAAACAAACTTAAAAGCAAAAAAACACGAAAGCTACACAAATTAAAAAAGTACAACCAAAAAACACTCGAAAACGCTATAATGATGTTTCTTCTCGTAAGGTAATGCGATATTTAAACATTGCTTATGCCGTTGAATTTTGCTTGAAAAATCTCAATGCCGATGATGATGATCACACTACTACTATTAGTCACTACTATTCATCAGAGCAAAAAACTTCAACAGTTTAGAAAGCTATGTAAAGGCGATATGAGTCAAAACTCGAAAACAGCAAAAATGGTTTTCGGGCGATATATTGTCGTGTGTTAAATTCCAGACTTCCAGTCAATTTTGTCCCAAAATCTGTTGCTATGAAATTTAATTTAATTTAATTTGCTAGAAATTTAAGTGACACCATCGAATAGCCCAGGCCCAAAAATGCAATTATCTTTTACGGGGACCGAGTTATACCGCTTTGAACTCTCCATTGGCTGTAATGCAAAATTTTGCAACTTTTGAATGGTTGCTATGGCAACAGGGGTCGTTAGGGGGTACATTTACATGACACCGTTAGATTGCCCGACCCCGAAAATACTGGGTAGGTGAAGACAGCGCGCAATTATCTTTTACGGGGACCGAGTTATGCCGCTTTGAATTCCCCATAGGCTGTAATGCAAATGTTAAATTTTTTTAAAATTGGGGCATAAAAACTGGTAAATTAAAAAAAATAATCGAAAACATATATGCAATGTGTCCGGCGTCAGGACGCTTCGTTTGAGCCATTAGCGGCGTCAATCGGTCCAACGGGCTGGTCTGTAGCCGTGCGCAAAGAAAAAAAAGAAAAAAATAGACGCTTAACGGCGAATTTCGCGCATGCGCAGCCACGCCCCCTTTGAACCGATTGTAACCAAATTTTGCATGTCGAGTCGGGTGGGCGATGTGATTACTGACGCCAAATTTTATGGAAATCGGTTTAGGGGTTTCGGAGTTACAGGACCCCCCAAACGCCGTTTGATATGCTTAACGTTCATCGCCCTTACAACCGCACTGTGATAATGTGCGCGGCGACTGCCGACAGGAGTGCGCAGCTGGTACTGACCTCTTGCGGTGGAACGTCGAACGACACTGTTCGTAAGTCAACTTTCGTATAACTTTCGATACACGGTAGAACAAAAAAGATACCTGCAACATGCAAAGCGCGCTGAAACGTTATTTTGACTCCGTAGTTGTTAAACGCATTGCAACGCTTTGGAGACTTCTGGCATTAATCATGACATCGCGAGTGATTTCCCGTCACTTGCTTGTTTCATCCGGCAGAAAATATTTTTAACTTTTGTCACTTTTCAGCGTTTTCATGTCTATATCAACAATGTTATTTTCGATGTTCTTTCTGTCAAGTTGTGTTTTGTTTTGTGTTAGCATTTTCTTGCGGTTATTATCTTATTATTGCGAACTGGTGATGCCTTATACCGTCAGGCCTTACTGCCTATAATGTGCTACATGTATTTTGTTTTTGGGGCCAATAGGCATAAACGATGACAATAATGACGATATTAGCATTAGCATATGGGCTGATTGAATCAAAGTAGTCACACTGGTAAGAGCCTGCCTGCGATCATCATGTGTGCAGTCTTCCCATCCAATCCCACTGTGGGCAGTTGTGTATTTATCGCGTTAGCGTGAAAGCTACTGCGATTATACAACCTTAAGGCGCTCGCACATGTAAGATGAACTAAATTTAAAACAACAAATTTGAGTTAATGCTCATGAGACTCGCGAAAGCCTATAGCAGTTCCTGTTCAGTAGTTGAGCTGAAAATTGAGGTGTTCACGCTAAGTTAATATACAAATACCAAATTCTCTATCTGGATCGCATAATGATAGTTCCGTGGCGCCATCTTGTAAATGATATAGACTTGTTTCGCAGCTCAAAATCGCCAAAAATCCATAAAAACCCTATTTTGATGTTTAAGGTCATCCAAGGACATTGATCTCGGAGGCAATCGAAAGCCAGTGTACGAATTCCTATTAGTGATTTGTAGTAACCTAAGCCCTATCTTGTACCGTTATTGAGATACAGCGACTTATTGGCTAAAACTCGCAAATTTTTTCCACCCCCTTTTATTTAGCGCCCTCGTTCGGAGTAAGCCCCTTCGAATTTATGGAAAAGCTTTACGGTTTCTGAAACTAGAGTCTTTCAGGCAGCCTACGGTAAAGATTTCGTAATCCTAGCTTGCACCGTTTTTGACTAATCTACCCGTGTGACAGACGGACAGACAGACAGTATTGCGATGGCTAAGACGCGCTGAAAGCAGTAGCTGCTTTCGCGCGTAAAAACAAAAACAACATTACTGTAGAACAACTTAAGATCAATCAATCAATCAATCAATCTTTATTTGTCCAATAAAACAATTTAAAACATGCAAATGACAATGCAGTAGGACCGGACAGTGAGACTAAAAGTACTAAACACTGCCCTTAATACACAAGTACAGTCAGATAAATCCATAAGTTCTAAAGTTAGAACAAACAAATACCAAAACAAGGTAGTTTTTTTTATCGCAATACGTGCAAACTTCTGCAATAAAATATGAACTGTTCTGATGTTTGGCTCTGTAATAAACAGTAAGCCTACATCAAGCAAAGAGCGAGCGTCTCTATTTTGTCGCACATCTGCATTCGCCTTTAAACTGGCGCAGCTGCCGATCGAGTCTCACGGGCTTTCACACTTCGCGGTAGGCCTACGATAAAACGCGTATCGGCTATCGAGCGGAGTAATAATAATAAATGGCGATGGAAGATTAGACGTTAGCAGACAGTGCACGCTCGCGGCAGGCGGGTTGCATGCAGCATTGCACGGAACAAGTCGGTGGCAGAATGGCTGGTCGCAGGGTCACCAGATGATGCTCTTGCCGCTGCTCGCCACTGTTCAGTATTCATGAAACGAACCGAGTGAACCCTGTAGCAATGGATGTGACATGTCAGGCATGGCGACAACACCAAAATGTTGTACATGTCCTTATTACTATATATGTAAAGAAAAACTTACCAGTTTATAACTGTGTGTAAGGACGATTTGATGATATCAGTCCTCTAAAACAGCAAAAATCATTTGGGTAACCTTAGATGGGGCTATGCATATGGCGTGCCAGATGGACGCATGGTCACTATGGACCATCCATAGGAACTCGGCCCAAAGGGAGTCGAATGATCACGTGAGCGATGACGTCACGTGACCCCAAATGGTCAAAGTCGTGACCCCGTAATATTTGAGGCGCCATATTTCCGTAACGGTGCCAGATGGACCCATGGTCACCATTGCACCATGGCAAGGGGAATACGGAAGGGACAGGAAAAGGCAAAGGAAAAGGGAAAGGGAAAGAAAAAGGGAAAGGGGGAAAGGTAAAGGAAAAGACAAAGAGAAGGAGAAGGAAAAGGATTAGGGGAAGAAAAAGAGGAAAAATAAAAGGAAAGGGAAAGGAAAAAAGAGGAAAGGGCAAGAAAAAGGGAAAGGGGGAGGAAAAGGGGATGGAGAAAAGAAAGGAAAAGAAGAAGGAAAATGGAGAAGGAGAAAGGGGAAGGGGAAGAAAAAAAAGGAAAGATAAGGGAAAGGGAAAGGGAAAGAGAAAGGAAAGATGGAAGGAAGATAGCTTAAGAAATGTAGGACGCACGGACGCACGGACACAAAGATGGTTTTATACTCTGTCCAATGCTATGCGTTGCATTGGACAGACAATAACGTTTTGCAATGAGTATGATGGCGGACTGTATGCAGCCCCTTGTTATAATATTCGATGTGTTTGAGAAATTCAGGGAAATGTGTAAATGACGACAATCTGCTTTTGAAGTCAGATCCCCGCTGTCCGGGCATATTAATATGAGTCGTCGTTTTCAGTCATTTTTCGGTCATTGCACAGTGCTGTTGTAATACGTACGAGTGGTACAAAGAGGCAGCATATAAAATAATAAAGCAAACAAAACGCACACATTACAGACGCTGGCGGCCATGACGTGTGCAAAAATCTTTCGTAGTTTTCTAGATATTTGAAACAAAATATAGAATAACTTTGTTGGCAAACCCAATATGTCGTGATGTATTGAGTGTGGAGTACTTTTTGATAGGGGCTGCGACGGCGCGCCTCTCCAACCAGATAAACGACCTAATCACAGGCCTGTCACCAACGTGAAACCGAACAACTTGACATCACGTGACTTCGCTAAACTACTTCCGGTTATTCCGCTGGTTCCAAGTTTTTTGAATCTATATACACTGTGAGGCATAAAAACACACCAAAATTTATCGATCGTAACTTGAAGATCGATTGTCACATTTTGATAATTTTTAGGACAAATATTCTAGCTACAATTGGCCGCCAAATAATCACTTATGTTTTCACTTTACCGCACGTCTGTTTCTGCACTACCTGGGAAAACCGAACAAACAAAATAATACATTTTTGTTCAATCCTATATGATTTTTTGTTGAAAATAACACACATCACTTTTTTGTCCAAACTTTTAGCACTTTGGCTGACAGTTTATCTAATTGCTTAGTTATGCAACTTTTGACAGTAAACATTTAAAATGCCGGCTATAATTTGTGTAAACATGCATTCTGTAATCACTGAGAGCAGTGTCGACAATGTTTGTTCCAGCTTCTAACCAGTCGCTACTTGAGTTCATCGACATTCCTAAACACCGTTGGGTAGACTCACTCACCCCAAACATTGTCGAGTGGACTGAGGTCAGGGCCGTTGGGAGCCACATATTTCAAAAGGTGAAATTTATCGGTGTTTTTTGTTTATTTCAATGCATATTTTGTTTGTTCTGCTTTTTTCAGGTATTGCAAAAACAGACGATTAATGAAGACGACAAACGTTGAACAGCCATTTGATGCCCAGTTGTGTCAGAAACACTTTTACCAAAAACTATTAAAATCTCATCATAGGATTACTTCTCCAAGTCACAATCGATAATGTCACGGATGTTTTTTGGCGTGGGCATGTTTGTTTATTTTGACGCCTATTTCATGTGTTTTAATTTTCCCAGGTAGTGCAAAAGCACATGTTTGGTAAGGTGCGGACTTGAGAGGTCGTTTGATGGCAGGTTGCATCAGAAATACTCGTACCAAACATTACTAAAATCTGATAATCCTGATAAATGTTGGTGTGTTTTGTATGCCTCACAGTGTATACGCTTGACTCCGGGGTAAAAACCATATCGTCACAAAAACTACAACTGTAAGTCGGATAACGTAGTACGAATCAAGTGTTACACCGTAGAATCAATAATTTAACCGTTCTGGTGCAATTTTACGTACTTCTAGTGCACTTGCAGCTAAAATTACAAATGCCAAATTTGTTTCTTCCCAACTGCTATTCTAAGCGAGCCAACCGTAAGTTTATGACGACTTCAAACACAGTAATTTTGTAGACGACTGACAACCTAAAAGAGCAATATGGCCCTCCGTATCAGAAGTACTCCGAACGTATAACACACATCATCAAAATTTCAGCGGCAGCTCTGGGAGTGACGGGTTACTTTCGACCAATGAAAAGATCAAAGAGTGTCGCCAACGACGCCAAGTCATTGTGACAGCAACGTACAAATGGCAGTCACATTGCTACTTATATTGCTATTTCTGGTTGTCGGTCGTTGTTTGGCAGTTTCTTTGAGTTTGCCGTAGTGGAAAACTCCAAATTTAACGTTGAAATTTTGATATCATTTGCCTGCATTTACCAGATTCGCTAATATAACTATAAATGTACAAAACATAAGTTTATCCACTTTTTAACAGCAACATTTAAGGACTTGCACATCGAAGACAGCAAAAATTACAAAAGTTATATTGCCCGCATCACACTGACTGCGTGTCATTGTGCTGCTGAATAATATCACCTTTTGTAATTTTTGCTGTTTATCGACGTGCAAGTCCTTAAATGTTGCCGTTAACATATGTATAAACTTATGTTTTGTACATTTATATTTGCTGTTTTATTAGTGAAATAACATTTTCCTACAGTTGATCAGTGACGGAGACATCTGACCATAGATATTTTGCAATCACGATCTTGATCGTTTGGGGGTCACGTGGCATTCAAGTGGCAACAAGGATCGGTTCTGATGGAATTAGATTGACCTCATTCAAAGCCCGTCTCGCCAAATCTCCCATTAGACGCAAAGATCTTGGAGATAATTTTTACAGAATCCGAATTATAGTCCTTTTGTCTCAAATTTCGTTGCCATGGCAACGAGAGTCGGTCGCGGTAAAATTTTGTTGGCAGTATTCGATGGCCCATCTTCGAAACCGCCCCCCTTCTTATAAACGCCAAAATTTCGCAGATGTCTCTAGCAGAAGCCAAGTTATAGCCCTTTTTGTCCCAAATTTCGTTGGCATGGCAACCATGGAAGGTCGCGCAAAATTTCATTGGCAACATTCGATAGCCCATCCTCGAAAACCTCCCTATAAACGCAAATATCGCATATGTCTCTAGCAGAAGCCGAGTTATAGCCCATTTTGTCCCAAATTTTGTTGCCATGGCAACCAGAAAAAGTCCGGGGTAAATTTGAATAACACTGTTAGATTGGCCATTCTCGAAAACCATACCCTAAAATTAAAAATTACGAATATATCTTATACACAGCCAAAGTTATAGCCGTTTAAAGAATTGTTTAATTTTTCCCATATAGGCGCTATTGTAATTTTTTCGAATTTTTCTAATAAATAAGTTAAATATTAAATTTTAATTTTCTAACCCCAAAAAGGCACACTCTGCTAAAACCGCGTCGTTTGAGCCATTGCGCGCAAAAATCCGTTGAAGGGTCTGACCTGTAGGTGAGTTGCTGAAAAAAAGTATATATACACTGTATCTCAAAAAAACATCTCCGACATTTTTGACTGTAACTTTAAAACCGATTATCAGATTTTGACAGTTTTCGGTACGCATGACTTGCTATCAAATGATCGTTTAGTTTACCACCTCACCGAATGTATGCTTTTGCACTACGCTCAGATCAAGCGAAATATGTGTTAAAATAAACAGAAAACCTGAAAAAAACATCCCTGACATTATCGATTGTAGCTTAAAGAAAAATTAGCAGATTTTAATAATTTTGGCAAAAAATGTCTGACACCACTGGTTATTAAATAAGTGTTTTAGTTTCTACATCACCCAACGTCAGCTTTTGCACTACCTGGGGAAATCAGACCAAGCATAATACGTGTTAAGATAAATGAAAAAACGTCGACAATTCCATCTATCGTAATCTGTGGACACCGACAGCCGGACTATTACAAAGTTTGACTGTCGTGCAGCAGTGTGTTTACCAGATAAAGTTTAGGAATGTTTGTGAAGTCAAGAAGCGACTGCTACAGCCTGGATTGGTCTGGAGCAGAACATTATCGATACTGCTGTCAATGAATGGAGAAAGCGTCTCCTTGCCTGTGTTCGCATAGTAGGCCAATACGTCAAGCAATTTAACTGCAGGCAGTTAAAAAATGGACAATTAAATGAAATGTCAGCCAAAGTGTCAGAAATATAAACAAAATATGTTTTACATGTTATGTTAATTAAGCAATCATATCGCATCGGATAAAAAAGTGATATTTTGCTGGTTGTGTTTCCTGCAGGTAGTGCTAAAGCATACATTGGATGAGGTGGGAAGCTAAATAATCATTTGATGGCAAGTTGTGTCAAAAATATTCCTACCAAAAATTATCAAAATCCGATAATTGGTTTTTAGGTTACAGTCGAAAATGTCGGGGATGTTTTTTGAGACACAGTGTTTATATATATATATATATATATATACCTACAAAAATTTTGGCGTATATTTCACCTCTTTGCCGAGAAGCCCCTTCCTTGACCAGATTTTCATAAAATTTTACCTGAGGAGTCATCTCGCGGATGTAATCAACCGTGCCAAATTTTATTTCAATCAGATCAGCGGTTTTGATTCTGTGGGTGGTCAAATGTTTGGCTTTCCGATAGGAAAGAGAAGTCGCCGTTAACACACGGCTTGAACTACCGTTCAGCCTGCGATTTTTGGGTTATGACGACTACGCCACATTAGCCATTTTCGACTACACGTAAACCTGTTTATTATGCAGAATAATATCAAACAACCTTTATCAGCAAGAAATAAGAAAATTACAACGGCAAGTTACTTACTAATAACAACATTTGGCAGGCTTATAATGCATATTATCGATCCGGCTAATAACTTACAAAACCTACGTATAAAGTGAGAGAAAAGGGGAAAAATAAAATGGTCAGTAAGAAAAAAAACGAAGAGGGAAAGGGAAAAAAAGGAGGGTGTTTTTTTACCGCGGGTTTATTGATAGCGGTAGCCTAGATAGGACAGTAGCCTACGTTGGGTTGGGTTTGCTGTGTCCACGCGGCTGCGTTCGCATCAACATGAACTAGCGACGTCATCAGTCATCGTTGTCGATTTGTCGCCAGCTGCAGCAGCAGGAGGACGGTGGACATCATGCAGCCGCATCATCGACGCACCGACGTGGCTGATAAATGCGTTATCGATGGCTTTCTTTAACCCTCCAATGTAAGCCTACAGTCTCAGATGGGATTTTCGCTGAACTGAAAACTGCATTTCGCATGGTGACTTTAGTTACGTCGTACATTGAGTGCGGCTATCGAGCTCTTCCGTGCAGTTAAAAGGTTGATCGTATATGTCATACTTTCTTGGATATGAGTACTTCTGACTTCAAAGGCCGTGTGGGATTTTGAGCCAGCAAAGCTTACGCCTACTTAAGATACACAGGCCTACGATTCCGGATAATAATTTACAGCCAGTATAGGTAAGTGTACATCAGCAGTTCTGAATCTTGGTGACATAGTTTAATGATTTACTGATAGAAACCTCGCCGTCTGTTTCTTCTTCAGCGATAGCCGTGATCATCGCAAATACTTGTCAGTGAGAAAAAAACCCTGCGCCCTGATTCTTTCTAAGACTTTGGCGCTTTATAAATAATTTACTTACTTACTTACTTACTTACTTTATGCGACCAAGATGGACACACAGGTCTAACAAGATAGTCGTCCACTGGTCCAGACTGAACGTTTTGCAAGGGCTGATTTCAAAGCGCTCTGAAGACAAACACTCTGACGTGTTTCACTTTGCAGAAATAAGTAAGACTACATAAGTCATTCAAACAATAAAATACTTGAATCAATTGACGTAGTTACATCTCAACACGAACAACGATATTGTACAGTCACAAGATTGGCAATGTAAGCAGATGGACGTCCATAATTCTGGGTTTTCCCGACCATTATACCGGCTATTATATTGAACGACAATAGCGTCAGTGGCAATTGAGCCATTATTGGTCGTTGCTAAAAATGCTAAAATAGTGCATTGCCGGCAATCTGTTCCGAGAACGGGCGCAAGAGCTTTAAGTTGTCGTTGAAAGCGTTAACAGAAATCTGCATGAACGTCGGCCGCTTTGTCATCGTTCACGACGACGCCCGGTCGCAGATGCAATATCAATATGTCGCTGTTTCGTCTTTCTCTTAACTCTTTCTCTATCTCTCCAAATTCAAACTGTTAGTCTAAGCTTACTTCACGTTCGTCATCCATTCATGTTAGTTCTTGGACCCGTCCTCAAGCACTCCGCACGGACCAAAACAAAGTAGACCAGGAGGAGTAGGCCAAGATGAAGTCCATGTCCATGTCTATGTCATTGGTGGTAAAGTACTGGTCCCGGTCTCTGACATGTAAGTCCTCGTTAACATCACTGTTTACGGGTGGCGATGACGAGAAAATGTCCCGTAGTCAGCGTCGCTATTTTGTGCTCCTCTTAACTCTTCTTCTTTCCGAATCCAAGGTAAGACTTTGCGTTAGTCATCCGCTGTGATCTCAGATGCAATATCATCGTCGTTGCTGTCACGCGGCAGAATGTTGCCAAAGTTAGACGCACGACCGCTGTGCCGTCGTACAACGCACCGCGGCAATAACCCGTCTGATGAATTGCCATGCACAGAATCTCACATATATCGCCGCCGACGCCGATGCAATGTTACGACGAAAGATCTGCTTATTCGCTCGATAGCTTTTGTCTGCATCTATCTAGCCAGCCGTGATATAGACAGCTTAGCTTCTACTTCGGCGATATAAAACGGACGTTGTGCTTAAAGCAACTATTTATAAACAGTTATGCGTCACATAAAGTCGTGCACAGATTGCGCCACAAGCTTACGTTATTTAAAATCTGTCACTTTCATTAGGTATGCCGTGGATTAATTTGCACGTTTTTGCAAACGGCGTAAACTGGCTAACTGGCTATGTTGGAATACGATGATCCGGTACAGTTTGCCAATTTGGAGTACGTAATACAAATCTATTTAGCATGAACACAAGAAGACGTTCCTACTGACGTTATTTGATCGTGAGTCAAAAAAGTTATCAAAATAGCAATACATAATAAAATAATGCACTTTAATTTGTAATAAAAATGTACACAAAAATGAAAAAAAACAAGTATGATGCGAAGGAAAAAACATAAAAACTTAATCGCAAGAGGATAAAGACCGGATCATGAATTGCAAAATATTGAGACTGTTAACGACTATGCGTTACAGTAAAGTAATAGGTTAAGCTAAAAAAAGTGCGATTACTAGAATAAGAAGTGGCGGTAACCGTATAGTGTCAATCAAGAAGCTGAGAATCGAATAGCCGAAGCCGGTGAGAAATAAGGCGAATGGAACGGAGCATTCTCCTCACCAGCCAACTACGGTTTTAGAGGACCATCGTAAGCTCACGCAACGAACTTCGGCCACAAACGAATTTTAATGTATTTTAACTTTGAAAAACGCATCTGATGCGTAGCAATTTGGTATCTTTTTGGCATTGTTTTGTTGTACGATTTAAACCAAACGCTTTCTGTAATAACTAAACAGAGACTTGAAAAGTTTAGATCCTGGAGTAAGTTTAACAGTGATATAAGGAAATCAGGAAATAACGAATGTGGGCATACTAGGCCTACAGGTGGCCCACAGAAAGTGGAGCATTCATGTTTCTTACAGATCGAGTAGCAGTGTTGCGTACTTTTCGAAAGAAATGCTTACTTTCGTTTACTACAGTGAATTGTGGTCACGTTAAACACTTTAATAAGCCCTACAGTTTTCAACCTCATCACCCTTTGATACAATGATCGAAACTAATTGCTTTCGAAACTGTTCTATCGCTCAATCTACGTAGAGCATGTTTCATTCACTTTTTATGTGCCAACCTTTATACATGACAGGACTGTTAATCAAAAATTATACGACAAACTACAATACGGACTAAAAAAAACTACGATTCGTGGTCACATGTAGTCTACGACCTCGTGTTTGCTATATGCAGTGTGTGGTACTTGTAGCGGCGGCTTCGCAGCCAACTGGCCGCGGCGTTACTTCCCCGGAGACTGACTGCGCCTAGTGTGCTCACAGAAGAGTTACTCGTCTGAATTGGCCTGCGGCCCGCCGACAGTACGTCTTGTCAACGGTCCTCCCGTTCACGTTGCACTTTTTCGCTATATAAATCCCGCATTTCGCCTTTTATTGCGCGGCGCAAAGCTCTTGCCAAGCTACGACAACTTTTCGTGTCTTTCTGTCCGACCCGGACAACGTTGTGTATTCCGTCCGGTTGAATATACACATATGATCGTAGTTTTTTTTCACTTCAGCAAAGATTTTAGTTGTTTTATGCTATTCGTGCAAACTATCATTATTATCATTTTGCACAGTTTGATTTAAGTAAAACCGCTTGACTACCATAGTCTAATGAAATCTACACTGTGTCCCATAAAAAAACAACCATGCACTGACATTATTTATTACGTCTTCGCCAAGCTGTGACCGATTTTCAGAATTTTTTCTCTAAATGGAAATTTACTTTAAAATTATTATTAAACTTCCCAACACCCTTAAATAGTATCGTTACACTACCGTGTAAAATATTATTTTGGAAAAGTTGTACCAACCGATGCATGTCAACGTGATCCATGGAAACAATCACTCAAATGTTGATAAGTATAAATAAAAATTTTAGCAAATGTACTTTAGTTAACAAACTTCGGAAGTTATTAAAATATGCGTTGTTTTAATTTATACATTTCTGTAAACGGTGACATAATTTTGACCTGTTCGCTTTACGTGAGATTGTGCTAAATGCTGTTTTTCGTTGACTATTGGAGTAAAATGGGCCTAATGTAAAAGATTGTTCTTATGAAACACGGTGTATATTACCCGAATCGAATTTATGCATACACCGTTATATCGCTTTAGCACACTGTCCTAAAGACTCAGCTTATTCTAATTTTAATGAATTGGGTTATTTTTTTCTAATTAATCCGACAAAAAGCAAACAAACAAACAAACAGGCAGGCAAACCCTGCAAAATAACCCCATTTGGCGGAGATAATGAATTTAAAATATAGTCGCATTAAGTTCCTGGTGCGTAGCGTGTATTCGCCATTCGTGATACGTTCGTATCAAAAATCAGACAGAATGGGCAGGAGGCTTGGAGGATTTAATTAGTAGCGATGCGTGGTGCGATTTGTCACATCAAACAGCCAGCAAGCGCGCGCTCGGCGGTTTATTAATTCGGGCATTAGACGCCATACGAGAATCAATAGCGATGAATAAATAAAGCGGATCAGCTGAGCGGATAAGGGAAACGCCAAGAGTCATACCGCGTCCGTATATGTCTCATTAGTGGCCATTAGACGTTTGCTTCAAGAGGAAACGCGGCGAGCAAAATCAGGCGAACACGGATAGAAAGATATATAAATAGAAATAACGAAGTAGATCACTGTACCTGGGCCTTTTTCGCCGCCTGTTATTAGACGGCCGAGCCGAAATATAACAGCACGCTCATATTCCTGGACTATCTGAAAAACAAAAATACATTTGCCAAGCTTTAGAAAATGTTGTAATTGTAGAACAAGCAGACTTATAATAACGTAACACTCACTGCAAGCTATCTATTCGAGTTCATTATAGCGCGAAGGCACTCGTATGAGTGTTATATGTAATTGCGTAATTTGTATGTTTCTTGCCTGTGTTTTGCTGTATGTTTTTGTGTGTTTTATGTAAATATGGGCCAAGTGCCTAAAATAAAACTGATGATATTTAGTGCATACATAATGTCGTTGATTGCGATGTAGTGCGAGCATAACTAATGACAATTCACACCAAACTTATTAAAGCACGTTGATTAAAAAAAACCAAAACGAAACTACCTTCATGCAGACGCAGAGCGACATGGGGAACGTCATGACGACGAGTAACCATGACAACGCCGTGAGCGCCCAGTCGCAGAAGCCGAAGCTCGGCTTGTTTTCATCGGCTAACAGACAACAGTAGCAGAACAGAGTGTGATCACACGGGGCCAATAACTCGCTTGCACCGTTATCACCTTCCAGCATATACACAAGTGACATCTATGGCATCGACCGACGACGTGACCACTGACCGGACTAGTTCTGCTGAAAGAGAGAAACAGATACAAGTGAGCAACAATGTCGATTCAGTGCCGACGTAATTATGCGGCCGTCAGGCGCCTAGCTATTTTCATACGCATTTTCTAGTTTACACGGTTTGCGTAAACACGACTTGATCTAATTTATCGCAAACGTTGTACATGCAGGGTGGGCTAAAAAACCGGACCTGTTTGAGCGTTGATAACTCAGCGATGGCTAGTGGTAGAAAGACGTGTAATACATCAAAAGTTTCAAAATGCTGTAAAGAATAAACGACAAATTTGCATAGTAAAACATTTAGGTATTTTCGCCTAATTTGCATAAATATTCGTCACCCCCGAAATTCTGCCAAATTTTACTGTAACATATGGATTTAAACTTTTATAACTTAGCGATGTTTATTGATGGGAAGGCGCGTAATATGCCAAAAGTTTTAAAATAATTTTGTGTACAGAAAACGTGTACAACTTGTATGTCTCAGCATTAAATTATTCTTTGCCTGATTTACTCTTTTAAAATCATGCTAAATTAGCAGCAACGCATGAATTTAAGTTGATTTTCATTCAGCGTACAGTGAAATATCAACAGTCATTTACACATACGTTGAGTTTAGATGAAATTCGACATAGGCAGTTGCCCAGCTTTTGCATTTATAACCGTCATCAGTCCTTTTAGGCAGCTGATCGATCGCTGGAGTCAATGTGTTCAGGATCAGCTAAGCCCAGCATTCGATTAGCACACATTTCAGCTGGTCAGTTACTGAAATTTTGTGACCATGTTATCTGTTGCAATGCCCCCACACTGAATAATTCACAGAATTTAAATCTGGACTTTTGGCAGTGAGTTTTTGAGTTCAATGAACTCGGGCACATGGGAGTGCAGGCAAATGCCTAATTTCGGGGGTAATGAAGATTTATGTAAATTAGGCAAAGAATATTTAAATGTTCACTATGCAAATTTGTCGTTTATTCTTATTCTTTACAGCATCCTGAAACTTTTGACGTATCATATGTCTTTCTACCACTAACCATCGCTGAGTTATCAACACTCAAACAGATCCAGTTTTTTTTGGCCCACACTGTAAGTAACCTCTACTCTCTGTCTGATCGAAGTCGCAATCGCGAGACTAATTTTTTTCCAGTATTGTTGATGCTTCGCAAAAATAAGGTTCCACTAAAATTTACTGAGAAAGTTTTGAAAGTTAAAAAGTATTTATCAAAGAGTATTGCAAAGATGTTCTTGCGCACGCGCTGTAAATAGTTTCAGAAGCATATCAAGCTTCGAGATTTTTACGGTACGAAAATGTTGCACATTTGGAGAGAAAAGTTGTAGTGACTGAAGCTTAAATATAAGGCTTCGTTTTACTTCGGGCCGAAAATAAGATTACGATCGATTTTGCTGCAAAGTTGATCATTAATTATTGAACCGCGCATTGCAGTGACTTCGTTACGAACGCATTGCTCCGATCATCTGGGACTATGCTCTTTGTTAACGCTAATTCGACCGGTATGTCTTGAATACCGCTCGCGACCGACTATATTCGAGATGTCGGAACATTCAGCGAGCATACGCTACATTCACTGAACATTCACTAATTGCCGGACAACGCCGCTGGCTAACCCTGAGAGATATTTCTGCGTCCTGCACTCCTGCAGTCTATCTTTTCTTTTTTTCTTTAAAGTATAGTCCAACTTCAACAAGTTGAAAATTCTGACCAGTGGCCACGGTCGTGCCGCCAGTTTTCAATGCATGGTGCAGGAATGTTCACGTTCAGCGCTGCAGTGCTAATAAAATAGAGATCACAAAACGGTCGCGGCTCTGTTACTCAAATATGGGTGGAGTATTTAGATCTACTACTTTAGCCATACATACACTGTGTCTCAAAAAAACATTCCCAACATTTTTGACTGTAACTTGAAAACCAATTATCAGATTTTGATAATTTTTGGTAAGAATATTTCTGACACAACTTGCAATCAAACGAACATTTAGTTTCACACTTCACCCAATGTTTGTTTTTGCACTACCTGGGGAAAACACAACCAGCGAAATATCACTTTTTTATCCAATGCGATATGATTGCTTAATTTACATAACGCGTAAAAACACATTTTGTTCACATTTCTGATACTGTGGCTGACAATTCATCTAGTTATCTATTTTTAACTGCTTGTAATAATATTCCTTGAAGTGTTGGCCAACTATGCGAACACAAACAAGGAGACGCTTTCTCCATTCATTGACAGCAGTATCGATAAAGTTCTGCTATAGACCAATCCAGGCTGTACCAGTCGCTTCTTGATTTCACAAACATTTTCAAACTTTATCTAGTAGACCTGACAGTCAAACCTTGTAATAGACCGGCTGTTGGGGCCCACAGATTCGGACAGATGAAATTTATCGACTTTTTTCATTACGTATTATCAGCACACGTATTATGCTCGGTCTGATTTCCCCAGGTAGTGCAAAAGCTGACGTTGAGTGAGATAGAAACTAAAACACTTATTTAATAGCCAGTTGTGTCTGAAATATTTCCGCCCAAAATTATTAAAATCTGCTAATCTTTTTTTAAGTTATGATCAATAATGTTAGGTATGTTTTTTAGGTTTTATTTTATTTCAACACATATTTCCCTTGATCTGACTTCGCTAGCTAGTGCAGAAGCATATATTGGGTGAGGTGGAAAACTAAACAGTCATTTGATGGATCAAGTTGTATAAAAATATTCGTACTAAAAGTTATCAAAATTCGATAAATGGTTTTAAAGTTACAATCAAAAATGTCGGGAATGTTTTTTGAGACACAGTGTATAATCTGCTACCATGATGACTTCAGCACCGTTCATGGTCAAAACAGTGCTAAAACCACTTGCTGGCTTGACAAGCGTCACACTATTCGCACTGAGAGAAATGCAACTGGATTGTGCAAAGCGATTTCTACTGAAGAATAATGACCGATTTTCCAGCAGTCACCGGTAATCCAGAGCACGTGCCCGATGGACTCAGTTATGCACTTAGCAGCTTGTCAATCGCAGCTTCAGCAGCAGCTGTCAACGAGTCGTCATTCAGTCAGTGCATTAAACGCAAGCCGAGCAATATCGACCAATGCTCCATCGGAGTAGAGCAAATTTGATCCCGATTTCTTTTGAGAGTCGGTTACAGCTAAACGCGTTCACCTTGATAATCAGCTCTGTAGTGATGATGTGCTTAGTGGACTGTGACCGGTATATCGGTGACAGAAACACCGTTGCTGTTATGCGCGCTTTATTCATGGCGCAATTATTCAGTACCGGTGTCGTGGGAAATTTGTCGCACCTGGAAAATTCTTCCCACCTCCATATTGTCATAATGTAACTAACGCTAACCCTAACCCTA
>Ga0056128_1002944_pt1 | contig 20576 bp, 9 predicted proteins | sample WorMetLIZISLAND2_FD_71113 | JGI IMG/M metagenome (GOLD analysis project Ga0056128, IMG submission 71113) | Marine gutless worms symbiont microbial communities from Max Planck institute for Marine Microbiology, Germany - Olavius geniculatus... ... | reverse complement strand
GGCCTATATAACACGTGACCAGCTGTGGGCTAAGAGCCTAAGCCTAGGCCTACATTTGAGCCAGGGGGCGGGGTTCCAATAGGCTTGCTTGAGCCAGCTCGATGTTTGCTCGATCGTGTAAGCACCCTAATATTGGCTGGATGCGAAGCGAACTGATGACGACGATGTTGAGACGCGATAAAGGTCGTCGCGTCGCGTCGGCAGTAGTTGCGTCTACTGGATACGTCGAAAGGTCATCAGTCGATGTCGTTCGTAATGGCGTCCAGTTCACGTCACCGCAAATACGCACCGGGAGGATGAAATGCCGCCCCCGCCACCGCTACTCGTATAGCTATAGTACTATACCTACCTACCTACCGCCAGCCGTCTGCCGTGACGGCGTCGCCTGACCGTCGACGTGATCGAAATACGATTTGCAGAGAATGTCGCCAACGTGCTGTAAAGAGAAGCAGACGAAAAAACAGAAGCACGAACAGGAACAGGAAAACAAGGACAGAAAGAAGAACGTCTTCAGTCAATGAATAAACGGTTTATTTTATGTGGCTGCCAGTGGCTGGATTCACATTTAATTAGTTGTAATTAATTAATTATTGCGAGAGTTTTTTGTCCAAATACGATTCACTTGTCGCCTTCTACATGTAGAGAGCTTTACAAGTAAACGGTGTATACTCGGCATTAGGGAATGCAGCCAGCGTGTTATAAGAAAGCGAACGAGGAGAAAGAGGAGGGGAAAAAGAAAAAAAAACAAGAGCAAAAAAACTGGAACAGAAAGAAGAGCGTATTAATTATCGTCAGGGTTTTTCGTTTGATCGAAATACGATGCTATAGGTTTGCGGACGCGTAACCTGCAGTGTCGGCGGTTATCCTGCATGGATTTCTCCAAACGCGGATCTGAAATCTGTTGAATTTATACAGTTTGTCGCTTTCTCGGACGAATTGACATAATGAGAATTTTATCGTGTAACGATATATTAAGCGTAAAGTAAAATATATCGCAGCGACATTCCGTTTATGGATATCCAGAAAAGGTCCGCCCACGTGCGTGCTTCTGCACCAAAATGACTGAAATAACCTGCGTGTGCACAAATAGTTTTTTTTCTCTCACCATCACCCCATTTTTATTCAGCGGTTTTCTCGATATGCATTTGCTAAAAAAACTAAAAAATAACTAACAGTTAGTGAATTAAGTTTTCTGTCGTTAGATTTTTTTTTGCGTTTTGCGCATATATTTAGAATTATTTACCAATAGTAATGCTTACTCAAATACTAGTAGTCTATGTTTGATTTTTTTCATTAAAGGTTTGTGATTTTTTGCCCTTTTGTGTCCGCCACTGATTTTTTTGCTCTGTTCTCAAAACGTAAAGTCCTTCCTGAGCCTTACGGCCCATAGTGCGGCGCTGATCTCCGTTTCCTAAGGCCCTCAGCCAGACACCAGTTTTTACACTGCGAGACCACGGATACGGGGCCAGTGTATCACGCGGTGTGCCTGTTTACGTCCCAGCGGTGAAGCCGGTACCAAATTGTACTGCTTGGTGAACAGGGGCACATGTGTGTGAACAACTTGCCTAAGGTCGTTACCCGGCAGTGTCCTGGTGCGGAGTCGAACCTGCGCCCCTGAGTGACCTCAAGATTACAAGTCCGGCACGTTACCTTTATACTACCGAGTGTTCTCTAGGTATTGCGTAATAGCGGGATTTTTTATAGCACTTTGCGTCTCTTCGTAGGTGAGTTTAAGACACGTTAAAGGTGCTAAACAAAGTGAAAACAAATGAATACTCAATTCGTATCAAAACTGTTTGCAACAAAAACATAGGCTAACAGTTTGTTCTATCCAAAAATATTGTATGTAAAAAATTTGACAGTATTTTTTGTGCAACCGAAACAATTACTTGACCTCTTAGTCGGCGGACGGCGCTTGTTTTAACTGTTTTTTGGCGTTTATTATTAAAAGGATAGGAAACAGCGGTTTTGCTGGACCGACGGTGTGTTTTGTTGTAGGAAGTCGATTGGCTGGACGTGTCGATTATCAAAGATACGCGAACTGGGCGTCAAGCTCGCATTCCCAAGGTACAGTACGCTCGCACAGTGCGTTATCCATATACCGTGATCTAGTGCAGATGCTTACTTCTGATAAAAGTTTTTACAGGGACACTACAGGGCATATTCACCAGAAATTTGGACTGGTTAAAGACTACAGCAGATCAGCATGTGTTTGGGGGAATTCTGTTCAAAAGGGAACGTTATGGCCTCCATTTCTACTGCAACATACCGTGCACAAAAGCAGCGATCATTTATCATGAGATCTGGTCTTTGCCGCCACCTCTTGCCTAAAAAATTTCCCAAGGATCTGTAGGCTTAATGGTAAAAACTAAAAAGTCTCTTTGGGGAGCGACTTTTGCTGTGACACCGGCAATGCTGTAGGCCGGACTGAAGTATCGATAGCAAAACTCTTACCAGCAGCGAGGAATTATACCAGGTGGCGCTAAAAAAACGTCCCGAAATTTGCGTAACTATAACGGCGCGTATAATTTATGAAGATAAATTTTCTTTTGTACTTTTGTAGACCAATATGTACTCTTACTTGCTTATAAATATTAGTGACCTCGCTTATGACACAACTGAATGCCGCTTCGTGACGTAAAGCGAGTTAAAAATCCAACTACGGTATGTAAAGACAGCATTTCATCACACCGCATCAAAGCAACTCAAAATTTTCTTCGACACAACACGTCCGATGATGTCGTCAGCTCAAAAGAATAAATAGCGCATTTAACATATTGAATCCACTACATTACTCAGTTTGGGATATCTTGCAACAACTTGTCTGTGAAGGAAGGCATGAACCATTTGCATACTCGAAGATTCAGAATGTTATCTCAGACAAATGGCACGATGTCGTCGTCAGAGAGCCAGAATCTGAGAAACAGTATAGTCGTGGGAAAAGCGTTTAACAGCAGTGGCAAAGGAGAATGGAAGATCTTTTCAGCCTTTTTTTGCTGATTAGTTACTGATGATTCAGCCTACGTGTTGTGATGTTCTGGCATAGCCTGCGTACGAGCGGCAACGCAAATGATTGAACAGCTTGCAAAAATTGCTTTATGGCGTGTAACACTATTTTGTTTGTATTACAGCTAATACAGAAGTGTTATAAACGAAAATGCCTACACATATTCGTTGATGTTTGGTAATTACATAAATGCTTTTGTGCTGATTCATTTTTACCATGCGGCTAAATAACGCATGCAAATGTTCGGGACGTTTTTTGCGCCACCCGGTATACGAGGAGTAGATAGCAGTCGATGGTAGGTATAGGATGTAGTAATGAGCAAGAGCCATGAACGACCGGGATATGACACATATGCGACCGATGTCCATAAACAGACGTAAACGTCTTGTTTGGCGATGCTTCTGCGACTGAGTATACAAGAGCTAAGTCAGTCACCGGCTAAAATACATGTACGTCTTGGTTGCAAACAGAACAGCGTTTAGTAATCGTTCGTTCGACAGACATTGGCGTATAGACTTAGCCAAGGCCATAGGTACGTGTCAATAAAATTAAAATGTGTAAAATAAAGATGTTATTAATAACCGCGGTCCGCAGTAGAGTAGTATTTTTAATCTGACATTTGAAACCAAATTTTTAAATGGCACAACTTTTAACATAAACTGTTTTTACGTATTTAATTGCCTGTAATTCGGCGATACTCGCTATTATTGTGCGCTCTACAAATTTAATATACTGCCTCTACCAAAAAGAAATAAAATATTGTTTTCTAGAGCGTAGTTGATTTGGTGATTTAGATCATATAAAAACGTTGATAAAAATAGTGCAGTTGAAGAAGTGCGTTTCTTCACTTGGTACATGTAAATTATAGAGGGGCCTACTGTAAACTGATAACGTTTTAGCCAACATTTTTGACTTTTTTGTTTAAATTTGCTACGTTTTTTTTTACTTTTGTTGACGTTTTGTCAATTTTAAATTTGAATTTTGTTTCAAATCTGCATTAAGAATCCTTTTCCAAACGTCAAAGTTTACAACGTTTTCCTAATCTCTTTAATTGGCGGGAAATGTGTCTGGCTTTATAACCTGCATGCGGCGAATGTCTCGTCCATTTCTAAATTATTGCGAGAGACTATAAATAGTCTAACTGCAGATTTGGTTGGATTAGTCTAATGTACTGATACTAAAATAGTCCGGATTTATTAGACGACCACTGACGACGATTAGACAGAAGAACTTGAGTTAGCTTGCTATTTATAATTTATCCCTACGTTCCAGTTTATGCTAGGTTAGGGGCTTACTTGCACGTTGTTCAGCTGTATCATAGGATTCATATATTCAGAACATTCAGCTCGTTAAAGCCGCCTGAAATTGAGTGTTTCATTTTGCTCATCATGATTAGGCCTATTTTAGAAATTCACACCAAAACAAAATGGTTTACTTTCTCATGTATACGGTGTACTGTACTACACTTGATAAAATCAGTCAAACTGGTAATGGGACTGCTGTTTATGACCTGGTATAACATCTGGCAAATCAGCTCGACGTTTCTGGATTTATTGTGTGTGTGTGTGTGTGTGTGTATGTGATACTGCGGCCAACCGCGGACAGTACATAGCTTTGAGCAAGGCTTGACGATCTTGTCTGTGGGTATATTTGCGCCGCGTTTACGCAACTCGTGACGAGCAGAGCTTTTACACCCTCCAAGTCAACTCTGGCTTATGTTTGCAAGCGATCAATTCTGCAGTGAATAATTAAACGATCGCTTTGTTCTGATATGAAATACTGACGTAAGACGAAATTCAGAATGCTAGTTCGGCCATAGGTTAAAAATCATGTTGTTAGTGGCGCCCTGGGTGTGACGTTGCAGGACCCGAGACTGCGTGAATCGCTAATGGTCGGCTCCACCGACTGTCCACTCGAGGACAAGATGGTGACCATTGCATACGGCATCGACATGGTCAACATTTCCTACATCAGCTTCGCCGCCACGTCTAAGTCCATAGCGCAGGTCTTTCGACGATCGTTTCGCCGTTTTAACGCCAAGAACATTTTCAGTTATATAATTTTGGCCGTTGGTATACCACAAAAAACTGTCGCATTTCACGAAGATTTGACGCGCGCATTTCTCACGAGCTTTCTGTTAATGCCCAAACTGGAATTCTGAATATTGACTTTAGTTAGTGCTGTTGAGGTGTTAATTTTTATAACAGCGTTAACATATGCGTTATATTTTGAACGATGCGTTAGCGTATCGTTGATAAGTTATGTAGATTCATCGATAATACAACTTTAAAAAAATGTTGTTGACGTTTCGGCAAACGCTGTTACTGTTTTAACTCATGAGTCTATTTAAAGACTAACGCATCATTGTATTGATAATATTGTAGTGGATGGTCTACATCGAGAGGGTGACTGGAATGACGACAGACGAACTCGTGACGGTGTCGCAGAACCGTGACAGTAGTGATGGAACGGCAACAAAACAATTTTTAATTTCTTGAGTATTATTTGATCGTCAGACAACCGCAGTTTAATAAAATTTTGGAACTCATGCTTTATAGAATTTATGCGCGTTAATTCTTTAACGCGTTAATTCGACAGCTCTAATTTTAGGGTATCGTGTCCTCGATGTGCTGCTCCGAATACATTGTGGTCAGCGAAATTTGTCTTTTTATTTTTATGCCTCCGCCCTACGCCGTTGAGCGCAGCCAAAAGCGTTTGAGCTGGACATGCTATTTGATCTTACGCTTTTTGAAGCAACGTACCCTGGCTCGACATGGGCAGCCAGTATAGTTTCCTCCAGGCCTGCGGCCGCATCGAATCACTGTCTGCTAAATGAATAATAAAACGATTGATTTTTCATCATTCATTCTGTACGAGAAGCCTGCCGTTTGCAACATTGACGCAGATCGATCCGCAGTATACGCTTAACTGATTTCCTGATTATTGACGTAGATTTCACACCACTCCCTCCATGAACTGGAGAAGTTCAGAAAGGTCAAACGCGTAAAAACGGTTAATTGCTTAAACGAAGAATTTCTCCTCTCCCGTCGCCTATTCTTCTGCTTACCCTTTTGTTTCTCTGACTTCTAATACATGTACTTGTTGCCATTATGCCTTGACGCAAAACGTGTAGACTGTTAAGCATAGTGTTCAAAATTTTTTACGTCCGCAGGTAACTTATGGGGTGTTTAAACGATCCAGCAAACGTCCAGCAAACTTCAGCAAATGTATTCAAAATACACGTGTTAATGCTGGACGTTTGCTGGATCGTGTAAACACCCTATTAAACATAAACGAAGATGTTGCGCAAATGTTTCAGTTTAAACGTGTAATGCCGTGGCTACACGCACCGATTTCCTCGTCCGAAATGTTATCCGACGTGGCCGGGCCTTCCGAGGTTTATAAACCTTGTCCGAGGAAATCGTCGCGTGTATAGCCGTAGCCACGCTTTAGCGGGGCATTACTGGTGATACTGGTTTTTGCATGGATGCAGGAGTGGGCGGCCGAACTGTTTCAGTATGCCACCAATCTACTCGCGCTGAACGCCAGCCCGCTCAGCTACCTGGAGAAATACTACACCCGGCTGACGCTCGTCACCGACCTCGATGGACGCGTTCCCGTCAAGAAGTAAGTCTGTTAATAGATGACAGGCGTTCTTTCTTTTTTCTTTCTGTGCGAAATAGATATTAAGTTGTAGCTAGTGTATGTGATATCGTATTTTCGGCTGCAGTATTGCCGATTCGTGAAAGTAAGACGAAGTTATCATCTATGGCGCGAATTTCACGTGAGCAGTCAATCGAACTGTTTAAACGGCTTGGTACGCTTTGCAGCAAAGCAAGTTGTTTAATGGTTAAAAAAACTAACAGTTTAAATTTCATTTTACGGCATTGCGGCGGCACGTATTTATCAATTGGATGTCGCGGATTGACGATTGCAAGCAGTTTCATGGTACATTTCCGGGCACGGTTAATAATGTACTAGAAACTTCAGTACAACTATAATGGTATTTGTTACTTATTTGGGAGTTTTACAGAGTTTCGAAGTTAACATTTTTTGTCTATTATTATTAACCATATATTAATTTTTTTACAAACGCATGTTTCTTATACAACTCGCCAAAATAAACAGAATAGCTATTTATTAGTACCGATTTGTAAAGTAGAATATCCGTGGCCACGGTCAAACTCGCTCAAAACAAGGGCCCACTATACTTCTTCTACAGTCCCGTACTTAATTATTAGTAATAATTAATCTACCCCTGTTTGTTTTGACTCATTTTGACAATTATCCGCCGTTGCGTGGCATCTATATTTGTGTAGAATGATAATATTAAAACGATACTGTGTAATGTGACTGATATGCTATAGCGTGGTGAAGACATTCGCTCAGAACAAAGACGATCGGAAGCGGGTCCGGCAGGCGATTGAAACCGCGCATCTCCTGACGTCATCGGTAAGCTGCTCTGACGTCATTCTCACGTCATTCTTACCTTGTCACGTGATTCCTCGCCGCCGGAAGCCTAATCCGTCCGTCGCGTGCATCCTTTATAGATTCATGTTGCGCCGACCCACATGACAGCACACGATGTGTTTATAATATGGCGAATGACCGACAAAGTCAAAAACAGAATTTGGTGGAATTGTAAACACTCGGAGACCACGACCTACCGCCGAAGTGTCGTTTTATTATCTGACGTTTGAAGTGCAACTAAGAAATCCTGGAAAGGTTTTCTTTTCTTTGTCGACAAAATTCACTAGTGTTACAGACATAAACGAAAAAACAGGTGGCAAAACGGCTCAGGACGTATACTGTAGATTGATTTAACCTTTTGTCACACGCAGTGGCGTCATTTCAGTAAGTCAACGGGGGGTCTATGTAATATTCGGAAGGACCTCAGTCTCTGTAACGTACTGTTGATGCAACAGTAACATGGTTTCAAAGGTACGATTCATATGAAAAAAATATTATCCTAAATTTTTGTTAGGGGGTTCATAGACCCCAGCCTTTCCCTCTAAATGACGCCTTTGGTCACACGATTACATGACGCTTGGTATCACGCCTTTGAAGCGAGTATTTGACAATTATTGGTATTATGGAGGCGAGGGAAGCCTGTTAGGCGGCGGGGCGGCGTTGTAAAAATCCCAAGTTTGTCATAAATAAACGTACAATAGTTGCAAAACACCCTCGATTTATTACGCTATATCTGTAATATTATATCAGACCAATCGTCTGCACACCGGTCACACGTGGGGTGACGCTCTATCCGTCATCCAGGCCAACTATTTACAGCGTAGGCCCAGTTGCAGCTGTAACGCTCGTCTACGTCTTCTAGGTATGATGAAACCTCTACGCATACGAGCTCACTCAGGCGCCGGCGCTAATAATTGTTTTATCTGCGCCATCCTCGCTCGCTTGTGCCTCCGCATCTTTCCCGCCTTAATATCAAATTTGTGAACATATGCGGCTTCGTAAAATGAGAAACTGCACGTTGTTGTGGCGCAACGGCGACATGGACACGTACATAATGTGTCCAAATAAAGCCGACGGCGACGACGGTGGTAGCGCTAGTCGCAACGCGAGTTAGTCAGCGGGAGATTGTCATGTCGCCTCCAGCAGCGACGACGACGTCGGCAGCAAAACAATTACCTCGTCGTGATATTAGTTAGCGCAGTGGCAGCTAGGCCGGCGGTTGCCATGGTAACCGGTTGCCACGGTAACGGGGCCTGGAATTACCTGGCTTGCCTGCTTGCTTCTGTAGCTGGTGGATCGTGGCAGCAGCAGCCCCGAGGGGTCGCCAGCGTCATGCAGTCTTTTCCTCTCTGCGTTCCATTGCGCCGCGCGGCTTTTTAGCGTGTTTCGTTTGCTTCCGACGGCAGCGAATGCCCACTCGTGTTTGTGTCATTCCGTTGGACATTGTAGAAGCAATAGCCTACAGACGCGCCTGCACACACGTGGCGAGTCGTGATTCGAATAGTGTGTAGATCTCCGCATTGAATGTTCAGTTCAGCTGGTAAAGTAGCGTGGCATTTAATGTAGGATACAAGAGATCACGACGGCTGCGTAGAATTCGGCAGGATCAGTCACAGTGTATTAGACATAGCGCTATTGCCACATCATGGAGTTGTTTATACAAACTGATCCTTTGCCATGTTCATATAAAACTTTAACTGAGTAAACTGTATGCTGAAAGCCTTGCAGTTTTTCACCAGAGATCTCTACGCCAAATCCCCGGCATCTGTTGGTAGCAGGACTTTGTGAGAAACACTGAAGTTGCGTCTGCTGTGATTCTTGCATATGAAATGATCGACAGAAGGCGCTGTAACTGCAAGAGACCACACAGTGAGACTGGACAACCACAGCCCAGCAGCTCATGGCACCTTGAAGCTGGAAATCGCAGTGCGCTGCGGCTCCTTTGTCTGTCTTCTTCTTTTGTTCAACTAGAAATACGTTTTGTGGAACGAGGTATCTGTCTCATTGCCACGCTATATAGCCTAGCAGCTGCGTTTCAGCGTTTGATGCTCTTGTGAGCCTACAGTTATCATGGTGCACGGGAGCTCGTAAGGCCGGCGTACAACTAGTTGTCCCAAAATTCGTTGCCATGGCAACAGGGGTCGTCAGGGGAGAAATTCAGATGACACCATCGGATATCGCTGGCCCGAAAATAGGGGGTAGGTGCAAACAGCGCGCAATTTTTTTACGGTGACCGAGTTATACTGCTTTGAAATTTCTATTGGCTGTGATGCAAAATTTTGCAACTTTTGAATGGTTGCTATGGCAACAGGAGTCGTTAGGGGGTAAATTTAAATGACTGTTAGATTGCCCGATCCCAAAAATAAGGGGTATGTAAACACGGCGCTCAGTTATCTTTTACGGGGACCGAGTTATACCGCTTTGAAGTCCCCATAGGCCATAATGCAAATTTTTTTTTAAATGGGGGTAAAATAGGGAAAGAAGTTATCAGATTTTTATTTTAAACAAACTCAATTTTACTTTTTGGGCCATGAATCACTGTGCAAAATTTCGTTAAAATCGAATCAAAATTGCGGCCGCAGGAGTGTTTACAGACAATGTGACAGTGTGACAGAAAGTGTGACAGAAGTGATTTTATTATCTGTCTTGTGCTATGCTATAGCAGTTGGACAAATAATAATGTACAGATTCTCTTGCGAGTAATGTCGTACGTACCTGGCACATGTACATTAAGTGACGGAAACATCTGTAAAACTTTACCCGGAACCCCGGACAGAAATGCTGAAATCGTCGTTAACGTCTGATCACGAACTCCGTAACGATTAAGCTTATGACTGTATTAGCGACGATGAGGAACCTTGTCGAACGTTTTGCTAAAATCACGCAATACGGCATCAATTTGTGTCTTCTCATCTAACCTTTCGGGTAAGTCATGAGTGGTCAGTATAAGCTGGGAATCACACGAGCGACCTTTGCGGATCCCGTGTTGTGCTTTCTGTCCCAATGCACTCAGGCGTCGGCGTCATGGGGCCGTATTCAATAATACCCTCTTTACACGAGGATGCATACATGAAGCATACATAAAGCACATATGAAGCACATTTAAAGCAAACTCGAAGCCAGCATAGAGCACACGTCTTACACTCTTAGAACTGGCTTGATAACGATGTATACTGAATATGTGTGGTTCACGTGAGCTTTATGCATGCTTCCTCGTGTAAACGGGGTATAAGACATTGTTATGAATATCGTCCGTAGTCGTTCACGCAATAGGCCTATACTTGGGTTTGATAGGTCAGCGACAGGATTCCGCGAGGCATCTGAGTTGAGTAGGATGCTGGTGGTGGGTATCGCCTGATTGCAACGGACCACAGCTGTCTACGCGCCACAATGATGATGATGAGGTCTTGACCGCCAGAATGAATGAATCCGTGCTGAGGTATTAGCGTTAAACTAAGGCTGAAATTCCACTACTTCGATTTGTAGTCGTACAGCTGGTAGTGCAGCATGTTTTACAATAAATTTGCGACAAATCAAAGTAAGTGTAGCTTGAGTCTTTGACCACCTGGTCACAAGAGTTTTGCCTGATGTTGCCGAACGTTTTAAATGCAATTTTGTACTGGTTAATGGAAACGTCCAGAAGCGGCTAGTCGACCGTTTTAAATCAGTGGAATAATTTATCAGCGGTTACTCTACTGCAGCGCTGGTGGTTGCTAGTCGTCTGCGTATCAAAATGGTGTCCTGCGGTTAACCACGAGGAAAGTGGTTCTTGTGTCTGGGTGTAGGACATTTCCCCGTTGACGTGTTCCTCCAGGACGTTTTCCCCTCTCTATGCTGCTACATGAGAGTCGATCGAGCGCTAGATAGTGGCATAATTTTCAGTGTCATCATGGTGAAAGAATACAACAAACATCAGATGCTCTTGTATTACAATGCACAGTAGTGCTGACACTGTTGTAAGGGCGATGAACGTTAAGTATAGGAAATGGCGTTTGGGAGGGGGGTTCTGTAACTCCGAAATCCCTTAACCGATTTCTAAAAAAGATTGTCATCAGTGATCACATCGCCCACCCGACCTCACATGCAAAATTTGGTTACAATCGGTTTAAAAGAAGCGTGGCTGCTCATGCGCGAAATTCGCCGTTAGGCGTCTATTTTTTTTCCTGCGCACGGCTACAGGTCCGCACGTTGAATTGACAAACGCCGCTAATGGCTCAAACGAAGCGTCCTGAGACCGGACACATTCCTTATATAATGTCAATTAAAATTTTTTAAATTTACCCCTTTTTATGCCCCGATTTTTAAAAATTTGCATTACGGCTTATGGGGACTTCAAAGCGGTATAACTCGGTCACCGTAAAAGATCATTGCGCGCGGTTTGCACCTACCCAGCTATTTTCGGGCCCGGGCTATCCGATGGTGTCATTTAAGTGTACTTCCTAACTACCTCTGTTGCCCCCATAGCAACCATTTAAAAGTTGCAAAATTTTGCCCTTACATAGCTTTGTAAACTGTTTTTTGCTGTGATTATTATTAATAGGCCTAAATAATTCGTCGAACAAAAGGCAAGTCTCAAGAAGTCTCAAATTCTCAAAAAACAGCGGCGGACTGCGACGTCAAAATGCCACTCAAAGCGCAGTGTTTGCCATAGCAAGGAGAGTGTCTGCAATCTATCGAATTTTGCTTTCTCTATGTGGCCTACGTAAAAATATGTGTGTTAACTACTATTACTCTCCTGATCGAATGGCTTAGTCTGTATCGAGTCGAGTTTAATCGTCTTTTGGGCGCGTAGGCTTACATCTCTAATTGCTGTTAATTGTCGCGCCTACTAAGACTCACTGTGTTTGAAAAATACTCAACGGCGTCGAGACTTCAAAGGCGGAGTTGCTTTTGGTGTTGCAAAAAATTTCTGTTGTTACTGGCTTAGAGGGGGAACGTCGTAGGCACTTGAAAAGCAGCAGGAAAACGTCCGGACGGGGGAATGTCCGAGAGGGGAAACGTCCGCGGTTGACAGGCCCAGGGGGAATATCCGGCTCCCTTGTGTCTTGCCCGTGTCTTGAGGGCCCCTCAGAATAAAAAAAAACTCGGCGCGGAGTTTGTTTTAAGATTTAAACTTTGGACTGCATTTGGGGATTACTGAACTGTTCGTCGGATTTATTCCCAGCTAACTCGTTTTTTAAAACTTTTTCTTATTTGTAGGCTTAATCTGGATGTTTTTAGTCTTAATAACTTGTTAAGTCCAGAAGTTCACCCAACTTTACCGTGTTTTGGATCTAAAACCGTTTACCTGATGTCACTGTCTGATCAGCGGCTTTTGTACTACCATACTTGTAAACAATAACTCATATCACGCATTAATTTATTTTTTGGGACGCACCTTTAGATATTAATTTTTTTAAATTTATACTTTTCACATAAAAAAGTTATCAGCTATGAATTTAAATCGGTAAGTGACGAATGATGAGTTCATGCACGCTTCGAAGGCAAGAACCTTTCCACCATAACGGAACGTTGGGCCAACTAATATTCATGTAATTAGCGCTCGTTCACTAATCCAGCAGCGAGTCAGTCCTATCGGCAGAACAAGTCTGCAGCTGTCGGAGCAGTTTTGGCTGACGGACGAATGTCGGCGGTATGCACGACGACGACGACGAATCGCTATCGCTGGGGACACAGCGAAATTGAGCGAGTCGAGCCGAACGGAGCAGAGCGGATCGTTAACGAGCGCCAATAAACAAGGCTAATGATAATGGCGAACGACCTTTACATCAGCAGCAGCAGCAGCAGCACTGGCGGGAAGACATGAGTCCTTGCTGCTGCTTCTCGATTTATCAGCGCTTCGACCGCCGGCTGTGTACGGTCACCGGTGACAACCTGTCTCCGAGAGGCCGACTGCTAGAAAGGAAATGGACGCTTAGATGCAGCCGGTTTGTCGAATAATTAATTATTACTTTCGTTGTTGGCGCACGACGGCGTCGAAATTCTTACGCCACCTGTGGTTTTTCGCTCACGGCGTGCAAGCTCGAAGCAAGTAACCGGAAGTTGGAATGACAACGAACGAAAACTTCATGTTGCAAAAATACCAGTTTCAAAAGCAATAGCGTCATTTTTTTACATTTTCGGATGTCAGTTTTTATCGCGATCACTTTTGTCGAGTTCGTTAATCACCATGCACGAGTGCCTCGTTCCAATTTCGACGCCATCTGTCAGCGTTTCAGAAACACAAATATTTCTAGTTTTGGCACAGGCGTATTTACCGTTGTCGGCTGCTGTTGCAAACTTGCCGAAATTTTTGTTAGCTGCGTAGTCAAATGTAGGATTTGCTGTTACAATTTTAATTTGAAATTTGTGTAAAGTACGTTTTTGATTTAAAGGTCATAGACCTGCAAACAAACTTTACCGTGAAAATGGAAGAACATATGGTAAGTATTGAGATGACAGTTCAAGGAAATATATAATTTACGCCGAAAGTTATGTGAATTGTTGAATGCTATATAAATTGGCAGATGTGTCAAAAAATTTTAACTACTAATAACATTTTACTGGCAGCGAAACAAAAACATAAAAAACAAAGAAGCATACTTTCAGCCGCTCCTTGACAAAAGCGAGCTCATTTCTGCTAGGAGTTTCTAAAAGTTTGGCGATTTTAAGACCTTTCTTGCGTATTATTAGCACACGTAATTGAAAACGTAGCAAACTTCCGCGAAGGCGGACGCGTATGCCAGTGTTTCACACCCTGTGCTGTTTGCTAATACGTTGCGCAATGTACATCTCTTGCCTCTCCCACCCGACTCGTGGTTTACGACTATCTACGGCGACTTGACATCAACCTGGGACACGCTGTCGACGCTGTCTCGTCAATACATTCTCTCATACGTGTACCAAGGTCGCACACGTCTCTCCAGCACAATGTCTGGGCTGGACGTCGACGTCAATACATTCATAGGTCGCAGCGAGGCCGTTTGTTGGACTGTTATATTGCCGTGGCGGGCGAGCGTCAGCGACTGAAGTCATTTGCCCGTTACGCCGACGACTCGCATGCTAAACAATTGTTCTCCTGCTGATATTGTGCTCTTTGCGTCTTCATCTGCAGCTCACAGAATTACTAGACAACTGCAGCAAGTGCAGTACAGCTTCACGAGACTATTCGTAGACAACAACACAGTTTAGTTCAACACAAATGATTAAAGGCCAAAGTAGCCGAAAACGTGAAATAATAAGTGTAGTTCGATTTTGCTGCAAGTTTCCGTAAGGACCGTACAAGACATAAGATAAGACCATAAGAACAAGGCAGTTTTAAGCTGCGACCACAATTACGACTGCACGCAGCACTTGCTCGGCGAGGAGTAAAACACGAACACGGTCTCGTATCAGATCGCAAATTTATCGCTATGACGCTTGCTACAAATCCTTGATGGGTTACTGCCGTCTGCGGAATTCCGATAATAATCAGCCAAAAACTTATTTGTTGATTTTACTCGCTGTCGATAATATCTATTTTGTGTAGTTCGTCGGCCCCGCTTTTGGGTAGCAATTTTCCGTATTTTTTCCGAGAAACCAGAACAGAGCTGCGTATGTACTATGCGCTATCTAAACTAATTAATGAAATTATTAACATTACTTTTATTGCTCATAAAACATTTTAGTTTAGAAAACTTTTTTGGCGATAGCATTTGTTGATTTCTTTCTTTGTGTAAGTAGTCCAGCGGCCGCACCGCAGGGCACGGGCTTTGACTTCAGCGCTATCACTAAGCCGCCGCCGATCCTGGCGCCAACCGGATACAGACGATCTGCAATTTCCTGGCGCCGCTGTTTGTGATGCAGATGTAGCCGGCGGTCTGTTGACACAGTCTGTTTAAGTATGCCATTACGTAGATTTAGGTTAGACGATGCGCCTGCATAGTGCTATTGCTGTAGGATAGTAGGAAGTTGAAGACGGTTGGTTTATACCCCGTTCACACGATCGAGCAAACATCGAGCAAAGGTCGAGCAAATGTATTCAAAATACACGTGATAATTGCTCGACGTCTGCTCGACAAGCAGTGGTAATTAGCATGCTAATTAGGAGGGCGGGCGGGTTGTAATTGGAAGGCCTATGTAACACGTGATCAGCTGTGGTCTAAGCCTAGTCAGGGGCGGGGTTCCATCAGGCTTGCTTGATGTTTGCTCGATGTTTGCTTGATCGTGTAAACGGGGTATTACGTTCTGTAGCGTCGCCCAGCGGCGTCGTCGGTTAAAAAGGTTGTGAACAGGAAGTTGCGATTTTCCGACGAACAGCTGCAAATTTCCGAAAAAAGAGATATGGATGCTCAAACATTTCAATTTAGCCCCCAAATTTTCTCAAAAGAAGGCTTTTAGCCCCGTATTTTGTATTTTATGTCGAACGCGTTTGCAACAAAAAAAAACAATTTTCCGACTGGCTCAAATTTATGGGGCAACTACCCCTCTCTGTAACGACGCCACAGCGTTTTTTGGTTTTAAGCCGTCTACCTTTTCTGCTGTTTTCGTTTCAGAGCGAAGACATAGAGGGGTGGACCTTTGACAGCTTTTTCTCGTTCTACAGCAAGCTCTGCGGACGTCTTGAAGTCATTCGCGTCTTTAATCGGATGTAAGTTCTTAATTATTTTACTTTGTGAGCCGACGAGCAAAAATCGTTTATACTCGTAATTCAGGGTTAGATATCGCTGGCTGAAAAAATACCATTAAAAGGAGTTCGAGGTGTCAGCTGACTGCGGATTCTGTTTCTGTGTGCAATTTTTTTCCTCACACAGTGCGCTCACCTGATCAAGACATGCCACTTATGAGTTGAATTTTTGCTCGTGTAAATAATACTGTTAACGATTATGACGACGACGACGATAAAAGTTATTATTTCTTACTAAAATGACAAAGCGCCGAAGCAATTACCACGTCGCAATAAAACTACAATTTTAATCAATGAATGTTTCTCATAACACGATATAACAACAACCCTTGTAGAAAAAAAATAAACTTTACAATAACTAGCCAAGAACGTCAAAGTAAGAAAACGTCTGAAACTATTAAGATTGGTGGAAAGTCAATATTGTCTGCTGGTAAGTTGTTGACGATGATGATAGTGATGATGATGCTGATAATAGTAATATGATAAATAATAACAGAGGCGGTGAGAAAACATCTTATCTGACAGCGGAACAGTTCATGAAGTTTCTGAACCAGGAGCAAAGAGACCCGCGTCTCAACGAGATCCTCTACCCGTACTGCGACGTCAAGAAGGCCCAGCAACTCATCGACCAGTTCGAAGGACGCACCGCGTTAGGCTCCAGCGGCGGTCAGTCACTTTCAGCCATAACGAAATCGTTTTCGTTATCGTTATTATTTTCGCCAAAGTGAACGTGGTGAACATTGAAGGATCAGAGATTCGTCTTTTTGTCCGTCGTTCTGTATGCGCGCGCGTGTGTGTGTGCACACGATGACTCATCATCATCTCCACATTTCATTCACTTGGCGGAGATATGCACTCTTACGAGCGCATTCTAGTTTTCAGTGATTTACTTCTTATTTTCGAATTTCTGGACGATCGTTGCAGACTCTGAAAGCGGAGTTTTTCGTGGAGCTGAACGAAAACATTTTGTGACCTTGAAGTCACTAATCTCAGAATTTCGGTTTGTTGTTCTACTAAATATCACCTCATATTTCTTACATATTTAGGCCTGAAATTTAGAAGACAATCGATTAATATGTTCAATCAAGTAACTTACGTATACAAACCTCGGCCGAAACAACAGGTTTTAAACTAGAATACGCTCATTAAAGTGCATATCTCCGCCAATGTAGAAGTTTTCACAGGAGGGCGTTACCATTCCTGCCGGTTGTGTATTCGTGTACACAGACAGACAGACACACAGAGAAACAGATCGACCAATCTCATAATCTCCTCCAATTCACTTCCTTTCATTGGCGGACATAATACGCCTATGGAAAAAGGACGCAGGTTTTGGTAACGACCGTGCATAAGATGAGCTCAAACTAAATGCCTAATAGCCGATGCTGTGTTTTCGTAGCAATTGTTGCTACCACCAACCACCGCATTTTTGCAAGACAACACAGATATCTGTATTTCTTTACGTTTCCAAATATTAAAAAGCAGGCTTCCATTGCACGTCCAAAAGCTAAAAGTGTTTCAGCTTTCCGCCTGAAACCTCGACCAGGGGCTCTGTCCCTGGACCCCGCTACATCTTTTCGATGCACACAACAACTGAATAAAAAGTCAACATTTGGCTCGCACACAAAAAAACTATTTTCCCCTGTGCCCTGCCCTTTGCCACTCCCGTTGCTCCCCCAGCTTCAGATTCCTAGCGCCGCCCATGGTAACACCACTGCAATTAAAGACTACAAACTGCTGTCGGACTTTTTCGAAATTCCGAGTAGATTATGTAAGCGGCAGACACACTGACCACTGTCTGCACAGCAGCTGCAGGTGTGTGGGATGCGATATGACTGATGATGATGATGATGATGATGATAGATCACGTCTGACGCTGAAACCGATGATACATCATCAGCTAAGCACTAGTGTCCACGTACGTCGCTGCTGCATGCGCTAATCGGCTGAAACGACAGACAAAATGAATGTGCCGTGCGTCGCATGCCGAGATGCTTCATCGCGACACCCGGCGTGACAGCTTATGACGACAGCCGTCGAGTAGTCGTTACACTTCTGGTGTGTTTTGTTCACACCGGACCTGTTGATAACCGACCTACTGGCATTGTTTTGACTCGTCGATGACTTTTAAATAATTAACTAACGAAGTTTGGAAGTTAGTAGGTAAGTCTGGACACTAGTTGTATCTTGACTTCAGCCGCGCATGTCGGCTGAGGCTTAGTATTTTGAGTTGTTATTTGTTAGCAGCTTCGTTATAAGCTATGTTGCTGTCGCCGTGGCGAGATAAAAAAAAGTTTTTAACGATAACAAGCTTTATTACAGCTAAAACATCTTCAGGTTTAGGCGTAGTTGAAACAAGCTAATAGCTTAGAATGAGCTGTCGCTGATGACAATAGAAATGAACTAGAAATTTGGGGCAAAGCCCAACGTGAGTCCGCCCGGCGCCCTAAGTCCGATTGGGGGAAATTACGGGGGGGGGTAAAATTTCCCCGGCATCAAAGTCACGTGGCCCGAACTCAAATGCATTGGTATACGCCGACTTAGGGTAGGTCAACATGAGCGCTTATAACTTTGTTCGTAGTGGACCGAATTTCACAAATTTTTTTTGTTCAACGCCTAAAGGATCCTTCTCGTCAACGCCGTTTAGATTTTGTCGCTATCTTCATCGGTTCCAGAGATATTTGCGCTCAAACTCGAAAGTTATCGTAAATCGCACCGATTTTTGCACGTTTTTTGCCCTCCCAAATTTTAAGGGGGGGCAGTGCCCCCAAAAGTTGTACTTGCCTTAACACTCCCACCCAGAGACACGTCAAGTGCCAAAGTTTCGTCGGGTTACACCCCCTAACTCCGAAGTTATAATGGCTCATTTATTCCATTTTAAGCCATTTTTTGACCCCCCTTTGAAAAAAGTTGTAAGGGGGCCCCCGTCCCCGGTAGGGGTGCGCTAGTAAGACTTGGTGATTCTCTAGCGCGTGTAAAAATTTGGAAGCGCAGCACCCCTAGGGGCCGAAATATGGTCTTCCGAAAAATGCATTTTGGGTGGGTACGATTCAACATCTAAATCTCCAAGGTCACTGGACCAAACTTCACCGTACTTGTTTCGCCTAACGCAGGAGGAATCGCGATAGACGGAATGACTATCTGATTTTGAATATCTTTATCCGTTTCGGAGATATTTTCGCCGCCGAACTTCGAAGTCGTCCGAAATCGGGCCAAATTTTGCATGTTTTTGGCCCCTGAAATTTTTTTGGGGTGTGCCCCCCCAAATTTTGGACCGGCATTATAAAATTCGGCCTATTACTGACCATCGTGCAAAATTTCACGCCGGTCGGCCCACGCATCTCGGAGATTTCGCGAGTGGAGAAAAAAAACATCAGGGGTAAAACAGAAGTCCGCTCCGCAAGCTATCGCTTTCGGGCGGACTAATGAATGAATAAATAAATAAACAAGTTCGCAAATTATAGATAGACTAGGCCTTTTTGCAGCTATAGGGGGGTTTTCGGGGATGGGCCATCGAATGCCGCCAATCGCATTTTTCTCTGACTGGCCTCCCGTTGCCACAGCAACGAAATTCTGAACACAATTGGCTATAACTTGGCTTGTATAAGAGATATCTGCGAGTTTTTTGCATCTGTGGGTGAGTTTTCGGAAATGGGCCATCAAATGCTGCTAACTGAATTTTACCCCGACCGACCCTTGTTGCCATGGCAACAAAATTTAAGACAAAATGGGCTATACCTCGGCTTGTACAACAAATATCACCAAAATCCTCGCATCTGACGGATGTGCGGGTTGAGGGTTTGGCAATTAGATGACATCAGTCGAAGTCTAACACAGCCAACCTTGATTTCCAGGTATAACGAGCAGCAGCGTAGTAAGAGCAGCAGCAGTAGTAGACACATCCAACGTTCTGTACCCGACCGGAGGTATACTGCTCTGCCTTAAAAAGGTAAAAGGTAAAGATACGAATCCTGATAGCGCTTTTTACATGCGTCAGGCTCATTCCCCGACTTTTGGCAATAAAACAGCAAATATATATGTAAAAAAACTTACCAGTTTGCAACTGTGTGTAAGGACCATGTGATGATATAAGTCGTCTAAAACAGCAAAAATCATTTAGGTAGCCTGATTTGGGGCTATATGGCGTCCTTACAAGCTAAATGTAGTTGGTAATCACTAACATAGTCTAAAGCCTTCTTCATTTGATGTTACTTGTCATATTAGGCCTACTTGCCCAATGGTTACCGATTTGGCCGACCTGCCCAAAATGTGCACCGTAAAACAACAGATAGGCCTAATCGTATAATATAAGCTTAACTAATGTATATGCCTGCGTAATGACGATATGGTAATCTCATATTTATTTATTTATTTATTTCATTTAATGACAAAGGGCCGCAGCCACTAACATGCCACAATAAAATAACAGTATACATCAATGAATGTCACTGATAA
>Ga0056128_1002943_pt1 | contig 20578 bp, 12 predicted proteins | sample WorMetLIZISLAND2_FD_71113 | JGI IMG/M metagenome (GOLD analysis project Ga0056128, IMG submission 71113) | Marine gutless worms symbiont microbial communities from Max Planck institute for Marine Microbiology, Germany - Olavius geniculatus... ... | reverse complement strand
TTACTGGTGATCAGTTACAAAGATATTGCGCTTCAGATTTTGTCTTACAGTAGCCAAGCCGATTACAACTGTTACCGAGTTATAGCCAATTTTGTCCCAAATTTCGTTGCCATGGCAACGAGGGTCGGTCGGGGAAAAATGCAATTGGCAGCATTTGATGACCCATCCCCGAAAACCACCCTGTAGGCGCAAAAATCTCACAAAAATCTCCTACGCAAGCCGAGTTATAGCCCATTTTGTCCCAAATTTCGTTGCCATGGCAACGGGGGTCGGTCGGGGTAAAATGCAATTGGCAGCATTTGATGGCCCATCCCCAAAAACCCCCATATAGGCGCAAAAATCTCGCAAAAATCTCTTATACAAGCCGAGTTATAGCCAATTTTGTCCCAAATTTCGTTGCCATGGCAACCAGGGAGGGTCCGGGGTAAAATTAAATAACACCGTTAGATTCGCCATCCCCCAAAACCATACCATAGAACCAAAAATTACGACTCTATCTTATACACAGCCAAAGTTATGACCGTTTAAATAATTGCTTAATTTTCCCCATAGACGCCATTATAATTTTTTCGATTTTTGCGAATAAATACGTTAAATATTAATTTCAAATTTTTTAACCCCCAAAAGGCACATCCTTGCGCGAAACCGCGTTGTTTGAGCGATCGCACGCAAAAATCCGCCGAAGGGTCTGACCTGAAGGTGAGTTGACTAAAAAAAAGGTATATGGATAGCTATAAAAATTTTTGCGTATATTTCACCCATTTGCCAGAAAGCCCCCCTTGGAGGGATTTATATGAAATTTTGCATGAGGGGTTATCTCGCCGATTTAATCAACCGTGCCAAATTTTATCTCAATCAGATCAGGGGTTTTGATTCTGTGGGGGGTCGAATTTTTGGCTTTCCCATAAGAAAGAGACGTCGCCGTTAACACAGGGCTTGAACTACCGTTCAGCCTGTGATGTTTACACGATCCAGCAAACTTCCAGCAAATGTATTCAAAATACACGTGTTAATGCTGAACGTTTGCTGGATCGTGTAAACACCAAATTAGATAACAATTAAGCTCACCTTTTTTGACGCGCTACAGCCACGCTGTAGGCGTCTATGGTATGTCTACAGTTGTCGTTTATCTGTCTGTCGGTCCGTCTGTCTGTTACGGATACTGTGGCTGACCTTTAGGTTCTATGGGAAAACTTTTGCACGAATAATTAGCCATGTGACTTGATTTCAGCAAAATTTTAGCAAGCAAAATTTCAACGATTTAGTGCAAACTTGCAAAGAAAATGTAAACCTGCAAAAAATATTTTTAAATTTATGGGTTGAATGAAGGGATGAGGTAAAAAAAATGTGCGTTTGTCAATGGAAAACTGGCCATAGGCCTATCTCGGATATCTTGGACACGGCGAGAGATACGGCCTAGGTTGCTGTTGATCAATATTAGAAAGTCGCATAGGTTATTGGTTTTCAAACAACATTAAAATCATTGACCTTGAATGATCTTGAAGGTTAATACTGCAACGGGAACTATACAGGTTGTAGCGCGTTTTCCGATAGCTTGGCTTTCTTGTTTTGTTTTCTCGACCACTGACTAACCCACCATTCCGCATTTTTTAGCAAAAAATACTACACTGTCAGATTATTTAAGCTTACTTATTTTAAAGTTGTGTGTATTCATAATTTTCTGTCAAGTTTCGATTGGTAGACTCGTTAGTATTCGAGCACAGTTTGAATTTTCGTGTCAAATTATAACGTTGCTGTATAGCGTGTTGCATTATAGCCATGTGTCAGTCTTACAGCTTATCCAGTGTTATCCGATCTTCTCACTTTACTATTTGTAGCGTAACAAAATACTTTTTAAAAGGCGTCAGTAAAACCGTAAAAATAAAAAAATATTTCAACAGGAATCTGCATTCTTGTGTTCAAAAATTTGCAATTTAATAGAAGTTTTGTGTCGTTGGCTTCTGTACGGTAGCAATTGTCTGCCAATCATTTCAAAGTACATTCGATTTTATCCCAGTTCAACACTCAGCCTTCTACCCTCAGTGGGAACTGCAGCGATGCGTGTGTCGGAGCACGGTCAGTTCGGTCAGATTCATTACTCGACGCAGTCATGCTATAACTCGTAGAACAGCACCATTACCGCGGCGTCAGCGCGTCATAAAGCAAAGCCGTTTTCTTAGCCCTCAGCCAGATACCAGTTGACACTGCGAGGCCACAGATAGGCCTACTGTGCTATGACGTTTTGCGTGGTGTGCCTGTTTGCGCCCCAGTTTTTGCAGTAGTAGTTATCGCGCCTACCCACGAAGAAATCGATAAGCCGAGTTAAATTTGATGGCTGGTTATAATGCTGGAATGCCTCACCCGTTTGCCGACGGTCACCTTTCCGAGTAGTAACTGGACCCGGCGTAAACTGACGTCTTGATGAAGACAAACGCGTTTACCGACTGAACCAAACTGTCGCCATCCCCAAGGGACGGGACTGCGTCTTTCTAATAGTGTCTTGGCAGACATAAATAATCTCTACGGGGTCCAAACGTGCCGTGTAGAAGCGACACGCTGAGAAGCAACGTAATTTCATTAGCAGAATAACGATTAATTATTTCTCGAATTGTGCTTAATAGTTTCCAGCAGCTACTGCTGTAGCGCGTCTTAGCCATCGCAATTCTGTCCGTCCGTCCGTCCGTCCGTTCGTCTGTCACATGGGTGGATCAGTCAAAAACGGTGCAAGCTACGATCACCAAATCTTCACCGTCGGCTGCCCGGAATACTCTAGTTTCAGGAACGGTAAAGCTTTTCCATAAATTCGAAGGGGGTTATCCAGAACGAGGGGCTAAATGAAAGGGGGGTGGGCAAAATTTGCTATATCCAGCTGATACGACGTCAGCATAGCGATAGAGGCGACCTCTGGTGAGTACAAGTAAATAAAACATTATATACACTATAGCCGCGGGTCGTCTGGCGCCTGGCGCCCTATGGTGAATGAATTAAACTTTGTTTTACTGTGTTTCAAACATGCACCCCGGCTGTTGCGCGTTTCTGTTTGCATTAGCGGATCACTTGTTTACTTGTTATAACCATTTTACGCCGAAATCTCTGCAAAATCGTCATCTTTACTGATACGGGCATATGTGTATTGTCTGGCGTTTATCGGTAAATTTTTATGGTTCTACTGGCAACTATATAAGCTAAAGATGTATTTTAGCATCAAGACAAAACAGAAAGCGGCTAAAATAATTTACGTGCAGAAAAATGATCAGCAATTAAACAACTAATAAATTCCAAATTACGGTCAGTAAAGAGGTAATTTATTGTCTGTTATATGAAACGTTTAAGGTGACTTTTATCATTGTCCATAAAATTGCAAATGTTTCCATAAACTGTGAACAACTCTTGTTACCGATGTGCAACATTATATGCATTATGCAATACTTAGTATTATGCAATTTAAATTCATCAAATACGAACCAAAAAATTATATACCTCAACATTTCGTTAAGGTAGGCCCCTATATAATTTTTTTGGTTCGTAGTTGATAAATTGTAATCGCATAGTACATTCTGCCAGATAAATCTATTTGTTGAGAATACTTGGTATTACTATGCGCCTGACATGCAACAGCCAACGGTTGAGACCATAGATTTATAAAATGCAATAGACACTCAATGACACACCGACGTTTACACCGTGGGTCATAAAAACGATAGCCTACCAAACTTTAAATATCACCTACTCTAATATTATTTTACTATTAAATTTAGCAGAAAGTTTTGCAATATAATGGCTATTAAAAATTTTACTGCGCTTTAACTACCTTGAGACACGAATATAATATTGTAAATTAGGCTACTAATGTCCGAAAACTGGTGTGCCTTGTACGTTGAAATATGCTGAATACTAAGATATGAACTAGCAAAGACCTGTAGCCTATGTCACGCAGCTCAGTGGCAAGAGATGGAAGTTAGGTTGCAGTAATTTTTATTCAAGGATCGACGAGTCACACACTGGTGTAGCACAATAATAGACAGACTGCAAACCGAATCTGCTGACGATCTACGCAAGCTGAAGGGTATTGCGTTAATGGACTGTCTAAGCTGATTAAGATCGAATACTTACATAGCCACTTCCATTGACAAGGTCCGCCCTGAGCAGGATATAAGCTTAAGCTTATCGGTGCCACCGTTTTGACACCACATTTTCGGCCAGACGTTGAAGCGTATTACTGTAAGTACTTTTTACACTGAATGAATAGGGAAAAGACCGAGACCGAAAGCACACTAACTTACAGTTGAAATGTTGCCAATGGACAAGAAAATCGCACTAGACCGTTGATGTAGCGAAATTTGATCGAAGGGTGTACGTTCACGCAACATTTATCAATGACTTTATGATCACACATAATTTAGACGACGGAGAGCTAAACATAAGACGCTTAAGCAGATTATGTTTAAGAAGCGAGGGGCAAATTTATTTTTGATAGTTTGGTATTATTTTGTTTTCAATTTTTGCCTTTTACTCAAACTGTGTAATGACGTTTTAAAAATTCTCGTTTAATTAAAGTATTTTTTTTTAAATTTCTGTCATGTTTCGTTTGCCTATTTGCTAAGGTGACATTGTTCTTAAACGTTAGATTTACAACTAAATAAAATAAATATTAAGCAAGTAGGAAAACGTAAGAGGCGCTAGGCCTAATTTAATTTTACATAGTCACAATGCACCGCCTTCTCAACACCCAAACACAGATACCTTCAGCAGCTATCAAAACTGTTCAAAGTTAGCCTAAATGCCGGCTTGTCTCAGATATACGTCAGACTGGACCTATACAAAAACTACTGAGAAAGTGTTTTGCTGTTCCTGGCCCTAAAGAATGTAAAACAGCGGCAACAGTTAATTGTTTTAAAATCTGTAATTTGCATATTCGTTTTGTTGGTTTTCTATTGACTAGCTGTGTTGCATTGCATTTTTTACTTTTTGGGCTTATGCTAGTGTTTGTTAAACCTTTGTGTCTGTTAGTATTTTGTATCCATAAACAGTAATAATTTTAAGACAAACACAGCAAACCAATAGAAAACCAACAAACGAATACGCAAATTACAGCTTTTGAAACAATGAACTGTTACCGCTGTTCCAGATCTTTAAGGCCAGGAGCAGCAAAACACCTTCTTAGTAGTTTCTGTTTAAGTCATGTCTGACGTGTCCATCTTACGTACGATTCACCAACGTATCGTATTGCTCATTACTTGATACTTCGACATGATATTTGAACGCTAAATCAATACAAGTGCGTAGGCCTAATTGGAAAGCTAAACTTATAATGAATTAGGCCTATTGTATCAGTGACGTATTTAGAGATAACCTGCCATAAGCCATCGGCACTGAAAAAGTTGCTTACTTTTGCTTGCCAAAATGTCAAGATTTTTGTATCAGTTTACGAAAGGGCTTCAATTTCTGAAGACTGATAATTTAATTAGTTTAAACCACACTGATAACTAGCTGAAAATCTGTCAATCAAGAATATAGAAAATTAGTGTTGTTTCTCAAATTGCCAGCCATCTACCAGTGCTTGAAGATGATTGATTGACTTGTATTCTCAACGGCGATTTACTTGGCAACGACATGCCACATTGAGTGGCAGATTTTACTGCTCTTTTCCTTTTTCGTCATTCATCCTTTTCTTCCTTCCACCCCGTTTCCTTCATTTGCAATTTACGTGCTAAGTCCTTTCTTAGGTATACACCGGAGCTTGCTGTAAAGCGCTGCCAGTTAGGCTTATGAGCCACTCAAGTGAACAGTAGAGCAAAACTCCGCAAATATTATTATTAGTAGCTTACTGTGAACGATAACTCCCGGGGTCCATCTGTGTAGGCTATTTGTTTGTAGTCTATGTTTGTAATCATTTTCCTGAACAGAATACTTCCAATCGTCACATTTTCCAATAAAGCAAAACACAAAGTTTCTTTGTGGGTGATCTCAAAATGACTCGATTTCGGTGCTTATCTGATAATCCACTCGCTTTTTTTGTTTTCACGCCGCAATAATTATTTTAATGGTGTAGCAATAACTTCAATTAGTGTTCCAACTGTAACACAAACAGGATCGGACATCTCATTTCTATTGTCGAGGGTGGCTGATAAGTCTGCATATGTCGCAGATATTTCTACACGGTGTTTCATAAAAGGACCCTTTTTTGTTTTTTATAATTTACTCAAATGATGATCAATTTACATGAAATTTTTACTAGTTGTAGCTGAAAAATACTAATTCAAAATATTTTAACAAAATATGACTGTTGATTAAATATTTTTTGATAGTCGTGACATAAAGCTGACGTCACAATGTGTCGTGAGTACAAGCTTGCTTGGCTCAACTGGTGCTGTCAGTTGCTACCCTGCTTCGATGGTGAACTTAATCTGGTTCGCTAATGAAAAATGTTTATTGTATCAGCTCTGAGCAACATCGAGACATGAAATCAGACGTCTCGCGATCCAAAAACTCAACTTTCTTGCAAGCTCGGTGTGCTAATGCACTGTCTTGCTCAAACATGTAAAAGTTCAACGATTCCCACAGATACATAAATGCGATCGCTTTGCACGTTTTTTGTAACTGTAACTGTAAAACTTCAAAAATTTGTCATGAACGAACCAGATTTTTCATCATTGGAACAGGGTAGCAACTGACAGTACCAGTTGAGACTAGCAAGCTTGTATCCGTGACACATTATGACTAGCGTTACGTCACGATTATCAAAGAATTTTTAATCAATTGCCATAGTTTGTTAAAATATTTTGAATTAGTATTTTTTTAGCTAAAACTGGTAAAAATTTCATGTAAATTGATTATTATTTGAGTAAATTATCAAAGAAAGAAAAGGGGGTCCTTTTATGAAACACAGTGTTGTAAGTTGCGATGCGACTATTGTGTAGATGGAAGACCAGGCGTTAGCGTTCAACATGTCGACGTGCAGTAATGAGTCTAACGTCACGATAGACAAGAACTGGTCAGCGGAATGCGTGGCCAGTGCTGCTGCCGAGCCTGCAGTCGACGCTATGACGTGGCTCATGGTTGTCGCTGATGGTGCTATACTGTCCATTGGTCTGGTTGGCAATGCGCTCGTCATTTACGTCGTGGCACGCTACGCTCGCATGAAAACCGTCACAAACGTCTACATTCTCAACCTGTCCGTCGCCGACTCCATGTACCTCGTCGGTATGTCTAAACACCGCAGATCATCTGTATCCGGTGATCTGTCGTGTTGTTGCTCGTCGGTATGCCGATGATCATGACAACGACACTGCTACGACGTTGGGTGTTTGGTGCCGTACTTTGCCGCGTCTACTACACCCTGACGTGTGTCAACATGTTCACCAGTGCGTTCACACTCACTCTGATGAGTGCCGATCGTTTCGCTGCTGTCTGGTACCCGGTGAGCTCGGCACGCTACCGCACGCCGTCAGTGGCGGCGGTGGCCGCCCTGCTCGCCTGGCTCGCGTCCGGTGCCGTCATGTCGCCGGTCGTGCTGTACGCTGAACAGGTGTCGTCAGGGACGACGTACAGCTGTGTGGTCGACTGGCCCAACGACGACCCGTTGACAGCGGCACGCGCCTACGTCGCTTACACCGCCGCCGTCGGATTTCTACTTCCCGTCAGCGGTGATTTCTGCTCGTGAATCTGCGTCAAGAATGGAACTATACAAACACCGCCGAAGTCATCTCTGATCGGAGATCCGTTGAGGTCAACGGCTCAGTCCACCACTTCCCGTGAGCGGTGTATGCGTGAATGACGATACATCAGCCAGCACACATTTTAGAGAAAAGACAGTTTCGCCGCGGATTTCGCTTTTTGCAAGTTTTATTTCGTTTTTTTATACTTTCAAATCTCGTTTTTACTGCTTAGTTGAGGATTTCGCTTTTTATCCTAAATGAATTGACATGTACTTCGTGGCTTTCGTGAATTTCGCTGTTAGGCAGACTGACGAGCTTGGTGCGTCGGTGCGGTGTATGCGTGTTCTACGCGCTGTTGGTGGCGCGACTGCGGTCGTCGCGACGTCACATAACGTCGTCCATGATGAAGTCTCAGCGACAGCCGACAGCTCGACGCTCCGTTACGTATTTCGTGGCCGTTATCGTCGCTGTCTTCGTCGGCTGCTGGCTGCCGTATTGGTGCTTCCAGGTACGCACTCGCGAGCTGTGTCACAGTCACTCGTCGCTATTAGTTATCATTAGGCCTAGTGGCGCCACTCGTGGATATTTAAGTGAGAAATTAATTTAATGAACACGCATTACGCTGCCTGAGCTGATTCCAATCAGCTGCCACTCACTACATCTTATAGAGCGATGCCGATGGTCGCCAGTCACTCAAGACTCATCAGCGCTGTAGCACCTGTCACACTTTACGCACTGTTACTAAAACTGGAAACGAGTTTGAAATTTTGATAGTTAACGTTAAAAAAGTTATTTTGATTAAAAATTGAACACGTACTAATAGGTCTAATTATCAGCGCATAATTTCAGTCATTCATCTGCCACTTCTCTTATGTGCATTAAGACACATTAAGTCTAGTGGTGAGTGTTTATCAACCTTTAGTCATATTTGAATATCCATGTTTTTTGGCATTTGGGAAAGGAAATAATTGTTTCGTTTTAGTGATATATTCGGCTAAACTAACGAATTATTTACGTACCTTTTCTTAGTAATTTGATTTTTAATGGAATGATTTATGGTTGATTTTTCAATCCTTTTACTAAAGCATTCTATTACTATGGCGGTCGTCGTTGCTTGTTACCACTATTGATCTCGACATCACCAACACTATGTGCTCATTAAAAACTTCACTGTTTGTCTTGGATCATACTTTTATCGTTCACTAATTATAGTGACAACAACGAAACTGCCAGACACGAACTTGAGAGAATTTTGGCAGTATATTACACCAGAGTCGAAATTGTGCCGTGTCAAGGGCTGGGACATTAATTACCTTAAAGCTGTTTCATAAGTTTATTGTCAATGGGCTTTTCCAACAAAACATGGGGTCTTTATGACATGCTGCTGTGACGCACAGAGCGGTCCGCCAGTGTATTACACATTTACAGCCGACCGAGTGCACGATTGACCACAAACCATGTTTTATTGCGGTTCGTTTCAGACTGCTTTGTCGCAGACTGACTGTCCCGACCATGATTATTTTGGATTCGGCGACTGCTAGTCCTGATGACGTCAATGTATAAACTTTTGTACAACAACTGCATAGTTTGTGTGCTTCGGCGCATTCTCTCATCTGTTAAACGATTATCATTTTTACTGCGCTTGGCGGCTTGGTACCAAATCATTTCGATAAATTTTAAAAATAATTTAGTGCTATAACTGTAGCTGTATGTCAAAACCGTGGTGATTTGTAATTCGTTGTACAAACCGTTTCAGTGGTTTCAGCAAAGATGTCTGGATTTTTCGTACCAAAGAGTTGACTGTTCTTGCCGCGGAGCGTTGGCTAATTCGAATAAATGCTGAAGTGCTGTAAAGATTTCAACAACCGGAAAAGAGCGATTGTTGCTACGGCGAGACGAAAAAAGCTTTTCGTTTGACGATAACTTAGTTACGCGTCTGTCCGTCTCGTGCGAAAATTGTTCATCATATTTTGCAGCCCCCGTCAAGTTGATCAAGCGAGTGACACCGTGTTTCGTATTGACTGCAAGCAATTACACCTCTCACACCATGCCAGTGGCGGATTCAGGACAGGGGGCAATCTGGCAATTTCCTCTTCCAGTCATATGCTGGCATTACCGCGCTCGCCATGCCCCCCCTTTTAGCTTTTGGATCTGCCACTCCACCTTGCCATCACTCAGTGCATTTATCTATGTGTCAATCTTTGCACATTGGTATCGACAGGATTTGGTACGATGAAACACAAAACTAAGAAAAAAATATTTAAGGGCGACACATAAGATATTATGAAATTCATGCAGTAAACAGTGACAAAACTATAAGCCTAGTATCCTAAATTAGGCATACGCAGAATATGCTATATACTGTTTCTAAAAGATGGACGACCACACGGAGTTGAACCGCAGAGTTTGCGCGACTATGAAGTAACCTTAAAAATTAAACAGTTGGAAGCGAAGCGAGGAGAACACGTGCCTCAGCATCTCATGGCTGCACGCGACGCCAATGCTCTCGCGTCATTATGACGCACCTGCTAGTCACACTCAACGATGATGACAGATTTCGCATGAATACTGCGAATGAGACGTGACAAAACTGCAGTAACCGAGTCACTGTAGTTTTGTTACTATCTGAGCTACAGTCACTTCAACAACGGTTCTGCAACGCGCGCATGATTTCATGCTTTGTCATATCTTCTGACAAAGAAGTCATTACTTGAATTACAGTACACGTAATTAAGTGGCAAAGAGTTTTGAAACAAAACATTTTGTCCAATAGTGTGGAAAGCTATGTCGCGTCGAATACACTGCATAGCAGATTGTTAAAGTTAGACTATTATACGTACCATATACGTATAATCGCTCCTGCAAGATAAGACTTTTAAAACGTCGGTCCAGTATAATCAAGATATTTTATGCTCACACTGCTTCCGTCTTCAGACTTTAACATAAAAACGAGTTTGCCATTTCTCCACAGTTTTATCAAAGGCGTATTTGACAATATAATAACAGGAATAAACATTTTAAATGTACATTTTCAAAAAAAATGTTACATTGTTTGCACTTGAAAGGCTTGATTTGATTTTAGCTGCAAATTACGTACCGTTATTTATTGTATTTTCAAGATCGCAAGTGCAAGCCTCCCACAAATACGCCCTGATTCGCTCTACGCTGCGAGAAATAGATGCGCTCGTGCAGCTCATCAACATCCTCAATTCGGTGTCGATATGCATTTACATGACTGATCATGCACATTTTGTACTCCACCGAATTTAAGTCGGGGCCGTCCATTTTTAGCAGCTCAAGTGTCTCACGACGCAGTGCGTTGTTTCGCTGAGAAAGAACTAAAACTGCGACAGTTGTCGAATGTCAGGCAGAAAAAGCTCTACACAAATGAAACGTCGCTGTCTTACTGTTTGTCCACCGACTTTCACTTTTGGCTGCACGAAGCGACTGCTTGTTTCGAAATCGCTGAAACGCCAAGACACTGAGCGATTGAACGTGGTACCAGTTTGCACTATATTCGCTCAACCATAACCAGTTTCTTTCTCACGTCGTACGGTTTTGAATGTTTGCTGGACGAACGAAACACTTTTTCGTCTGTGAAAACCGATAAATCTCTTTGACTAGACTGGATGGATTTCTTGTCTTATAAGTTTAAAAGCAATGCAGCTTGTTCGCATCAGTGAGCTCAGTTGATCCGTGTGTGTGTGGATTATTTTGTGAAATCAGCTTTAAGGAGTCGACTTACCGTCGCGAGTGAAATACCCATTTCACGCTCAGATTCTCTGTGTTGAATGACTTTCTTTCTGACTGAGAACGAACTTTCAACGCTTTGATATTATATACATGTACGCTGCACCGTTTGCCACCTGTCACAACCTGTCTGTCGCTCGACTGAATTCGTCTCGTCTCGTCAATTTTCTTATTAGCTTCTTTGATCTACGTAATGAGTCTAATGACGCGGCTTAGCAGGGAACTGTCTCAGATGGACAGATCTACAAGCTTAGTTTTTTGAAGGACCTTAATAAGTTAAGGTCGACATTGTGTGTTGGCAGATAGGCCTACTTCCAAGCTTTTACTTTGCGCTGACTAAAAAAAACTTTTTGGCTCTATTTGTGTTGTAATCTTACAACACTATAACCGGATGATTGCATTGCAGCAGTGTGGTACTGAACATTATATTGCGTGGACATTGTCGGGGACGCTGAAAGACTGGAATTTGCTGCACGAACGCTCTTAATAGTAACGCATCTCAGAGCTACTGAGAATCCAGAATCACAGAATCACACAGTGTTACCTGCCACCCGACACAAGTAAGCGCGCACAGTTTTACGCCTAATTACAGAAAAACAGACCGGTACTCGATTTACGTACCCCAGAGATACGAAAGGCTAAGTTGACCTTGATGGCTGGTTATACACCGAGATAGTTTACCTGTCCGCAAAGTCACACTTTTACTGGCGTATAGCCATTGGGGCACTAGATAGCGACCCGACCGGGAGTCGAACCTGCGACCTTTCAATGCAAGTCCATCGTCGTTGTCGTTATGCCATCAAACCATTTAAATCTGACTCTAATCACATGCTGTGTGTTGTACATGTAACCGACGCTACAGGTCTACATCGTCTTCATCGTCGCCGATCCTCTTGCGCTTACCGTCTACGAGATCTACTTGTTCAAGTTCTGCACCATCCTCAGTTACGCCAATAGCTCCATCAACCCGTTTTTGTACGCGTTCACCAACGACGCGTACAAATCTGCCTTCGCCGACGCATTCGCGTGCGTCGGATCCACGGACAAGTCGCGGGACGTGGGTGCTGGGGTGCGGCGCGATGACGGTGCTGACGGAGCAGGCAATCACCCCCGGGTCGACGAGGCGCAACCAACGGTGCCCGATTACCACATCGCCGGCCGCAGCCCGCACCACGACAACGCGATACAACTGGAGATGACGACGAAACAGTCGCAGTTGCTACAGACGCGCCAGGCGAACGAGCTTGTAACGACTGCTGACTACAACGACGTCCATAGTTGCAGGTTGATGCACGTCGTCGTTCACTTGGAAGAACATCAACAGCACCAGCAGCAGCAGCAGCAGCCGCAGCGGAACGAGTCAGACGCGACGGCAGATACTACTACTGCCTGTAGCCTACCGGTTGAACCGTGAACACACTATGCACACATCACTCGAACACTGCACGGAAAAAAGGTGAACTACCGATGCAGTGATTTTCCCGCATTTAGCTGCTTCTGTTAACTGGACAGGACAGAACATTTGTTCTAAATTTATTAATTTAAGCTAAAAATGTCCGCGAATCGAATGAGAAACAGTTCCCGGTTGATTGAGTGAATAGTGATGGGATTTATTTAGGGCTGCGAAAATTAACGATTAATTAATCGATTAATCGTTAAAAAATTGTTCGATTAATATTTTTTAATCGATTAAAATTCGATTAAATTTTGGACAAGTGAACATCACTAATTTGCACATTTCTGCTTTTTTGCCCGAAAATGTGACATTACTTGTTTGTCTGCATGATTGGCTGAAAGCCTGAAATGCGTGTTAACTGACTGCGTAGTGTACAAGTAGGCCTATACGTTTCCAATTTTTATGAACGGTAACAAGTACACTTGCGTTTTGCAGTTTTCATGGTTTTTTGCATTAAGTACAAAATTGAAAAATTGTTCGAAATTAATCGATTAATCGCGATTAATTTTTGGTGATTAATCGATTAAAAAAATTTTAATCAGTACCAGCCCTAGATTTATTATCTATTGTTATACCTCAATGCAAAATACCTGCACGCGATTGGTCCAAATCACGTCACGTGACGTTCACAAATACGCAGTATTCGCCAACCGCTCTACCAACCAGTCAAAATCACTTTAATAGTGCCCTCGAGGCAATATTAAAGTGATTTTTGACTGGTCACGCCTCATTGATATCCAAGACGACTATTTCCACGCTGACGACACACGGCTGGCTGGCTATATTGTGCCTAAACTGTACGTCGTAGTGTCCTGTGTGCATATATTGCGGCTAAACCGTACGTCGTACGCTATCGCCAGACGATCATGTTGTTTGTTTACTGTATTCGAAAGGACCATAAAATACACAAATTTTGCGTTGAAGTATAACAAAACAAATAGCAACTGGCGGCATCGATCATTATAGGAAATTTTTTCTCTCAGTTAGTAAAATATTGCCTTCGGTTTTTGACCTTGGGCAATATTTTACGAATATTTTACGAACTTCAGAGAAAAAAATTTCAATTCTAATAATTACCTCGAAGCCAGTCATTATTTGTATATTAGTTAATCTTGTGTTTTACATGTGAGTTTGTTTGTTGTTTTGGTTTGTATTGTAACACTGTGGGTAAACCGCGCGCTTGTACATAGCAAGACGCAGTCGCAGTGACGATTTTGTTAAGGTGTATTCAAAACAATTGAAATGGTATCAACTGAAATGAAAGTCGCGCGAGTGCATGCGATAGTAATAGTTTTAATTTAAACTTTAAAAATTCAGGAAAAAGCATTGAGTCACTAACTACTGAGTAACCATAATACTAAGGAGTGAGCATTGACATATTACAACAATTATGCTTACGTAGTTACAAAAGTCAAAGTACATCTTAAATAATCTCCTCGTTTTATTACAAAATTTAATTAAATTACTTAATTTAATTCATATTCAAAAGTTAAAAATAAACGTAACTAAAAACTAGAAATCTGGAAGTTAAAAGTAAAAAACCACAAATACTAACAAAGTCGTTTCGTTCTCTTTAGTTTAGTTTTTAGTTACGTAAGTTATTCAACAGTCAATTGATGCTGCTCTAATATTAGCAGTCAAACAACAACAACAACTGTCAGTTTATTTTAATTATTTAATGTCAGTTGGCAATCATCATTTGACGGCATATTTGACTGTGGTCACATTTTGTAGATGAGGCAAGACGTCGAAAACGGTTTTTCAGTTGTTCGCCGACGGCCACCTACAACAGAAACAAAATTTGCGTTAGAACTGCCAATAACGCGCAATTAAAATATCAGTAATCTTGCGATTAACGCGATGAAGTTAATATAATCGCATGACAGCCCTAATTTTTATTTGTAATTTTCATTTTGACCGCAAAGCAATGTTCTCAGAGAACCAAAAGCTCTAGGCAAGCCTCTCGTTCATGCAGTCTGTCGAAGCGAAAAACGAACGACCAATTAACCAAACGATTCTAATGGCTATAATTTGCTGCATACCAGAACACACCCGACTTTCATTAAACAGTTTACTAAACTTCACTGTAACAGCGTTTTTTAAATTCTTGCGCGCGCAAAGCAGTTTTTTTGGCGTTGTAGTACACAAAAACAACACTTCTTCCTATCACTTTTTGCCTGATAGCCTGTTACTGATGTTCGCTGTATGTATAGTATAACGAGGATTTACGTGCGCTTTAACGACGATTTCTCGTTTATCGGCAAACTGATATCACGACCAACATGAGACTTAGGCTTAATGCACATTACCATGCATACGACACACCGCGGATCAGCCTCCTCCATCCTTAGGTCTTACATCATTTTCTTCGTTGTCACCCATATTATCCGATACTCATTCACTGTTTCATTTACGGGTCAAAACTTAGGCCTGCACGTTTCACAGATGCACAACACTGTTCTGATACCCATCGAATTGACTTCACGGATGCCAACTTTCTGTGTCGGCAACATGCGTTAGATTATGCGTGCGACGGGCGTGCGTTATGAATTTTTTGTGTTGTATTGCATCGTCTGATGACTGCTTCGTTTGACGCGTAAGTTTAATAATTGACGCATTTGCCTGAATTTTTTTACTGAAATTGATATCGATAAATACAGAATAACAGCTGCTGTAGAAATGCAACATTAACCGCTAAAATAATATGCATCAACTATGAAAGTTAATTACCGTTACAGCTTAAACTGCATTACACCAAATGTAGTGCAGTTGATTCGCGATCTATGTGCGTTTAAAGAGACGCAAAGCTAGCGATAACAGGAAACAAGCTAATCGCTGGCTAGGACCCGCGCCATGCAAAAATTGCAAGTGAATAAGCAACGCTTACGTGACGCGCGACAGCATCAATGCCGCCACCCGAAGAATTAGTAAACAACGTGCAATCAGGGTACCCACACCTAAGGCTTCCGTACGGAGGTTTCCCTAAACCCAAAAGATCTAAACTCAGACGGTTACAATTTACGTTTTATGCCAAAATTTCATACGCAGCTTGTCCTGGTTTACCTCCAGAAATTACGGTGCAATTTACTGTTCACTGTGCTCAGTAGTCCAAAGGGGCTGTCTCGCGTAAAATATTCAGTCCGTCCGCAGATCCGAAATATTCTGCGGATCCCGTTTCACACCCGTCCACAATCCGTACATATCTGTTGTGTGAGCAGTTTGAAATAGGCCAGGACGCTAGCTTGCGCGTCTTAACGTAGCTAGGCTTAATAACTATTTATAGTCTTTCGCATTAGCAACGTAAATATTTAAACGCCGTTTTCTTACTTTTAGCCTACACACAAGACTACACACGTTTGGCGTCCCCTATACAGCAAACCCTAACGATGAACAAATATCCGTATAAGCTTTCGCAGTGACTATTTATACGGCGGATTTTTTTTGGAGGCTCGAAACAGCGAAGAAAGTTTTCCCAAGAGATGTCTAGTCGAAACACTTTCAGGACTACTAACGGCATGCGTCCCGTTGTTCTACAGACGTTACGTGTCATTCTCCTAAGATTCCGGCAAGAATGCACACTCCGATAATCGACAGATTGGCAGGAGTCGGTGAAGAAAAAACAGCTGTAACTGACAGCAATACGTTTAACTTCAGGGCAAAAATAAACAAAAACAAAGACCGAAGTAATTTCGTAACGGCGAAACCGCTAATCGATGCTGCCACATGGACAAATCATATTCTTTCGTAAGTCGGAGGCAATTTCACGTTTTAACTGGGGGTTTGATCCTCAAATATTGACTGTTCTCAAAGAATCAAGGACTTCATGTAATACAATGTGTCGTTGGACCCGAGAAGTGTACCTGCCAAATGGCATCTAAATCCCTCGCAAGAGCATCTGCAATTTGGTTCGTCGTTTTCAAATTCTGCACAACGACAAGCGCAAAATACGTCCGTCGTTAGTATACTAGTCCGAAGGCAATGCACTCATTGACAATACGAGCAGCAAGGCAAGCAAGTTGCAAGAGCGGTGATAACATTTACAAAGAAAACTAATCTACTGTAAATGAATGAAACTGCAAGCCTAACTGTAGCGCTCGTCGATGTCGGGAGAGGACATTAGCAGTGACCGCGCCTTTGGCTTTCGTGCCTTTATGGCCGAGAGGTCAATGACTGGCGCCATGCAGCAAGTCGCTGTAATAGCGTGTCGTGCATGTACAACTTGAGACCTGTCGGATGAATCGACGACCGCTATTAAACCCACGCCAGAAAGCAACCGCCGTCGTCGCTTTTGTGTTGAGTTTGCTCCTTCCCCGAAGCGCTTTGACTCGACGTTCTCACATTGGCGCGCTCTGCGTTCATCCACCCGACACGTTGCCAACTGCGTGTAGTCGCCACAGGGAATCTGCTTCAACTAACATATGACTAACTAACTTGCTTTGCCGAAGCACAAACAAAATTATTTCACCGACATACGAGGCAAAAAAACCATTATATATTAAACTGAAAAATGTGAAAAAATATAAACAAAAAGACAAAGAAGAAAACCAGCAAATATTAAGGCTGCAGGACACATCAGATTCCAACATAGCACACCAAAAATAAAATATCACGCTTTTGTACATGCGTCTAACGTCGTCTTTTTTGGTCTTTTTGCTCTGCAGTGTTGTCGCTACTGTATAGACCAGTGCCTCACACGAATGTCACGTCACACGATGTATATGAGCTGCATTGTTATAATATACGATGTCTACGTGGGCGACCGACCGCAAGTGCGTGGTAGTCTATTCATTCGATCTCACGCTATCCAGTGTAGTTATTACGTGAGGGGCATTGTGCCCTGGCCAATGGCACTGTGAGGACACTGGGGGGCTGGCATATCTCCATCTTAGCGTGTGACGTCATGGTCTAATGATAAATAATTCTGCTTAGGCCTGCTGCAAGGTGCACTGGCCCGCCCGTGCTTTAGGCTCGTCCGTCGTTTGTAAACTGCACGGTTCGTCAGGTCGAACGTTCATCAGGCAGAACAACTGCATTCTTCGCGCACGTCGATCGACCAAGACTCAGGGCGTGTCCAAGATCACGACCCTGCAGGACTTGTCGCTGATACTGGACATCGAGGAGTGGGAAGAACAGAACATCAGTGGAGGATGTCGACGGAGAAGACGCCAGAAGCGCCGGTGGTTTGCGTCGTCGAGGTAAGACGCGCTCATTGTGCGTGCGACCGCGCACTGCGCCACGGCTGCAGCAGCTGACCGCATCGCGCACTGCACTGTCCGTCCGCGCGTCCTTTTGACATCCACCAGTCTCTTTGGTGTGCATTTGTTTCTCACGCATCTTAACGCTTTTAGCGCAGGGAACGAAGCTAGCGCCAAATGCTTGCTGTCGACTATAGACGGTGTTTTAATAACTCAGTTGAGTGACAATAAATTGACACAAATTTTTTTACCAGTTGTAGGTTGCAGCTGAAAGATGGCTAATGCAGAGTATTAGAACAAAATGTGGCTTTTAGCTAAGCATTTTTTGCTAGTTGTAACACTAATATGCTAAGACAACAAGTTAGCTTGTCTCAACCGGTGCTGTCAATTGCTGAATATCTGCTCTGCTTCATTGCTAACGTTTATCTAATTCACTGATGACAAACTGTTGAACTTACCGTTGTAGCCGTCCCCCTACCAAAAAACTAAAACGATCGATGACTTTTAAACCATCCAGTAAGACGATGCAAAACAGATCGCGAGATGGTTGAGTTTTTGGCTTGCGAGACGCCTGACTAAATACCTCTCGAAACCGAGTTTTTCATTATTGAACCAGAGAAAATTCACCGTTGAAACAGGGTAGCGTTGTAGCAACTGACAGCATTGGTTGAGACGAGAAAGCGTGTTGTCACGACGCATTTCGTAACGTCATTATGACGGACTTGCAAATAATATTTAGTCATTAGTCAAATTTTGTTTATATAATTTAAAATAGTGTTGTGTTTGTTACAGCTACTAAAATTTTGCTTAAATTTGTTGTCATTCAACTAAGTTAAGAATAAAAGAAAAATGGTAATTTCTATTAAAACACCGTCTAGTTCCCGGACAGACCCAATAACGACAAAATTCCACTGTGACAGTACCCCATCTTTAACATAACAAGCGGTTTGGCCTGCGGCCTCAATTTTCGGCTGTTCGGGCCTCATCTTGGCCTACGGCCTCGATACACACGCTGCATACACAGCGCTGCAGCGTAGCACAGCTTTGCACTACGCTGAGGGGTCTATAATGATGCTGATGATGCGTCACCATGGTGACGACGTCTATATGACCTCACAACCAATCACAGTCCAAACTGATACATTACTATTTTAAAGATATAGATCCCACTTCTTGTCACTGATATTCACCTTGTTGTTTTAAATTTACATCAACGTATGTTGGTTATGTTATAAGATTTGAATATGTAAAGACAAATGATGCAACAAATGGTACAGTGTACTTTTAAATTCAAAGACTGTTGATACATGGCTAATTAAAAAAGGGGAAATTTAAATGTCTGTAGACAACTTGAGATGGCATGTTCTTTGAAACACGAAAACTTGGGCGTTGTTAACATGGCAAGAATGTGACACAGCTTCGTCATTTCACTCCCTAAAGAAGAAGCTAATAATTAGCTACAAGTGTGCTAGAAGATTACGTTCGTACCAGAGTTGTGTAAGCAAACTTTAAGAGCTCGTACTTTAAGCACTATCATACTTTTGATTAGCTGATACGGCCTTAAAAGTGTGACACTGTTTGAATGCGTGAAAGGGTAATAAACAACAAGTGGACGTCGTGATCGTTGCAGACAGTGCAGACAGCTCGACAGTCTCAAAATAACCGTAGTCTAGACCTATCCGATTGAATTAATTGCTTTTGCATCAGTGTAGCAGTGTAACTATAGGCCTATTCTTATTACGCCTTTTCGTTATTCTGGATAATTTCAGTAAAATACTATTGGTGGCATTTAGTGCAAAATTGAAAATAATAGAAATCGCAAGTTAACGCGTTTTGTTGGTATTACATAATTACCGTCACGCACCGTTACCCATTGATAGAGCTCGAATATACGCCTAGCACCTTACAACAGAAACGTGTGATTTCACCTAAGGCTGTGAACCGTGATGTCTTGAAATTACGGTTACACTGATCAAAATCTATTCAGCGAACACTACGTGACCATGCACGAACGCTTAGCACATCACCATTAACTTTGTCGTATAGTACTTGCATTCCGTTGCCCCAATCATTGTCATGCTTATTAGTCCGCCCGAAAACGATAGTTTTCGGAAAGACTTATGTTTTACGCATGATGTTTTTTTATTCAACGCGAGATCTCCAAGACGCGTGGGCCGACCGGCGTGAAATTTTGCACGATGGTCAGTACTAGGCCGAATTTTATAATGCCGGTCCAAAATTTTGGGGGGCGCACCCCAAAAAAATTTCGGGAGCGAAAAACATGCAAAATTTGGCCCCATTTCGGACGACTTCGAAGTTCGGCAGCGAATATCTCCGAAACGGATGAAGATATTCAAAATCGGATAGTCATTCCGTGTATGGCGATTCCTCCCGCGTTCGGCGAAACAAGTCCGGTGAAGTTTGGTCCAGTGACCTTGGAGATCTCGATGTGAAATCGTACCCACCTAAAGCGCATTTTTCGGAAGAACATATTTCGGCCCCTAGGGGGTGCTGCGCCC
>Ga0056128_1002942_pt1 | contig 20582 bp, 7 predicted proteins | sample WorMetLIZISLAND2_FD_71113 | JGI IMG/M metagenome (GOLD analysis project Ga0056128, IMG submission 71113) | Marine gutless worms symbiont microbial communities from Max Planck institute for Marine Microbiology, Germany - Olavius geniculatus... ... | reverse complement strand
TGCAGAACGTCTCCTGACGACGGGTCGACGAGTCGAAGTTCTCCATGCATCGGTCCTCGCACGACGTCGTACTGGTAGTCCGCTCTGCTCTCGGTCTCCACGTAGATGTTTTCGAGGCCGATCAGCTTATGATTACCTTCAAGCACGTCGTACAATCCGTTGTTGATGAGGACCAGGTCGCCGGTCGGTGGTTCGTACTGAAACTCAAACAACGCAACGTCAGACGCTGCGTCTGGAGTCACGAGTTGGAACTCGAAGTCGTCCCGGATGTGCATCATGAGCGCCAGTTGGAGCCGGTAGACCACTCGCCCGGCGTCGATGTCTGCCTGGGTGAAGACGTCCGCTGGCTGGAGTAGAGTGCCGCGATGTCCTGCGGTCGGCGTCAGCAGCAGGTGTCCCCGCCGAGGTGTCGACACAATGCGGTAAGTGATGTCAGTAGCAGAGTGTGACTCGTCAGAGCTGACGGCTCTCAACTCGGACGCTGTGATGACGCCCTGACGCTCGCCGGCACGCAGATTTAACCCGGTACTGCGGACCAGCTCGACGCGACTGTCCACGATGTTAATGTGCAACACATGCCGCTGGTTGCTGCGGACAGTCAGCGCGCCGACACGGAACTCAATTCGCTCGGAGCTCGGTGTCAGTGTCGTGTTGTGCAGCTGATAGCGCACTCGTTGGTCGTCGATCTGTCTCTGAGTGAACGTCGTCACTGTCATCCACTCGTCGCCGTGCTGACGTCGCTGTACATCGCCGTAGCGCGGCGTCGTCACCAGCTCATAACGCACGTCAATGTTCTGATGCACCGCACCACACGAGAAAGTTAGATTGTCACCAGTGATGACGACCGCTGATCCAGACACTCGCACGACCAGACCCGTGTTTCTCGCGGCACGGAGACCGATACTCACCGCGACGATGTGAAGTGGATGTTCGTCGCTGATCTCTTTGCCGTCAGTCACTCGTAGTGTCAGATGTTGTCTGGCTGGACCTCGATGTGCCAAGCGCACGTGACCGGCGTTGACATCAGCCTGCGTCAACCGAGTCAAATTCTTGCCATTTAGCCGTGCATTGGTCAACACAAAGTAACTGCTACCATTCATTCCGTGATCAACGATGAATTGCAGGTTTTCCGGTAAATCGTCCGCATCTATGGCGCTGAGTAAGGACGCCGTTAGACGTAGTTGCGTGTTGGTTATGACTACGAGCGTGTCGTTGGGCGGAAGTGATAACATCGGACGGTCGTTTACGGAAAGTACGCTGATCGGCAGCGTGAAATTATACGCGCGTTGAAAGTCCGCTGAAACGTCGGTCAGTGCGTTAACATCAAACTGGAGCCCAATGTCCACGCCGTCTGCTCTAGTCTCGCTGCAATCGTGAAAATACACCACGCGGTTCTGGCGCAAGTCGGACATGGAAAAAGACACGACGTTTGTCTGAAGGGACAGGCTGTCGGCAACGAAGAGAACACCGTGGATGGGAAGTTTACGTACAGTGAAAACGACGCGGGAATCGGTGATGGCGGCCTTGACGTAATCGATCAGAACGCTGATGTGTTCCGTGCTGAGGCTTCGTCGACCACCCTCGTCTACTACAAGCTCCCGCACCCTCACTGGTCCTTCCACACTCACTGACACAGCAAGTCCAGACGGCGTGCTGCATTGTTCCGTCTCACAGCGGCATTGGTACGTGTCGTAACCATCCTCGACACACCTAGTGCCGTGGCTGCACGGCTCGCCCTGACACGGGTACGTCCACACGCAGCCAGTCAGTAGATGCCGTGATGCCGCCGCTTGCCGCCAGCCGAGCTCCGTCTGTCCCACGACCAGGTGACGTACGCAGCCGACCAGTGAGACCGCCAGCGCCTTGGTGTCGGCGATAAACTCCAGCTGGCGAGACATCACGTGTCTGCGTGTTGACTCGCTCACTCCGCCGACAAACAGACGCGACGCCGTCTCGATGACTGGACGCTCTTCTCTGAGTTCAATCGGCTCCTCGACACGCTGTCCGTCAATCACAACACCGACTGACCCAGGGATGAAGTCCAGCTCAACTCGATGCCACTGACCGTCATTAACCATCACCAATGACGTCACGGCGACCGGACGCTCTCCACCAAGACGCAGCTTGAAGCGGCCAGAGACGATCTCCAGCAGTAGAAATGACGCGCTGTCAGCGTACCGTCCAAAGTCGTAGACGACAAGCGCGTCAACTGATCGAGTCCGTATGTCAAAGCTCAGCCGAGCGCCTGGACTCAACCCGGGCGCATCAAACACCACGTATGCCGCTTCGTTGATGAAACTGATCGCCTCATCCGACCGCGCATCGAACTCTGGGCTGCAGCCATCCCACGTTACGCCGTTCGACGAGCTGGCGCCGCCCTCGTGCGCGAGGTCCAGGAGGTCAATGCCGTCGAACACGACGTGATGCATGCAGCCGCGGAACGCCGGGACATCACCGGTATACAAGTACGCACCGAACGACGTCGACGTGCCGCCAATGTACACATCTCCGGCGACGTTCAGCTCGGTAAACGGCTGAGGAGTGTCGTCAGAGCGCGCGTAGACACGGTCCACGGACAGCAGCACGACGCCGTGCGACCAAGTAGCGTTGATGTAGTGCCAGTCTAGGTCAGCGAATGACGCGTCGGCAGCGCTCGACGACACGGTCAACGTGGTCTCCGCGGCGCCGAGGTCAGTGCTGAGGACGACCGCACCGGACTGCAGCGTGACGGCGCAGTAATCGCTGTCACCGGCCACCAGGAACAGCAGTGCGTCCTGTCGCGATGTACGAAAATGAAGCTCGAGCGTCGTGTGAGACGTTGCGACCCGGCCCACCGGAACTTGCACAAAACCGTCGCCGTAAAACGACACTGCACACCAACAACGAACACGGTCATTCTTCCACCGCAGCAGTATACCGATAAGCACAAGACCAAAAGTGAAACGGGGACAAACGGATAAAATGTCTCTGCTACAGTTTGCTACATTGTCGTAGTTTATCAACCATAAAACTGATAGCTAATGTCTATAGTATTCGGCACAGGTAGCCTACCGAGCTAAAAAAAAGCAGTAAAAGCAGTAAAGAACTAGGGCAAATAAACTACAGTTTTTTTGCTACAGAAAATTACGCACAAACTATCTACCTGTAGACTTTTTTCAGGAAGTTAAACAATGCATACGACTATTTTAAAATATTATCTTCGCAGTCGTTGCATCGCTATTTTTTCCTTCCGGGAATAAGTAAAGTTTTACACAGTAAAAGGTCCATAGCCAAATGTTTTACATTTTTCTCGCTATACGTAATATTTGACCAGCTATGCACATCTGCCACAAGCGACCAAGTACGAATTTTGGGCAAACATCTTTCTGACTGCGATATCAACAAAAATGCGCCTAAGATATGAGCAGAATCGAGCGCCGAGAATTCCTTTGGTGCAGGTCGTAATGCGACGCTGACGTAAATAGACACAAAGTGAACGGTGAAGTGGGCTGCTGGAGGCACGGATGAGATGAAAAGAAACACCGACAGCGCAGGAAACAGATCACCGACAGGAATACTCGGCACTCGCTGACAGCATCAATTAAACGCGCCGCCACTGCTGCCGTCAGCCGTCCGTATCCTCGTATAACTCGGCTTTCTCTCGGCCTACGAAACGCAATAGCTGAAGCAACTTCCACTTCCTGTTCTTCTATGATTCAGAGTAGACGTGAATCTGGAATAAATCTTATTACACGGCGGGACTCCAGCGCTTGTTGCGTAGAGTTCTTGCAATGTACTCGACACTGGTCCGCGGTATGTCCTGTTGGGAGAATACATAGAGGTCACGCTGTAGCAGCATGAATTGGTAGACTTCTGATTGATGTTAGCAGCAACATGATGTGATGACGTGCGTCATGACAGAAGGCAGCGACAGGCTGCAGCCACTGCTGCCGAGTACTAGGGCGCTTACTACAATCTATTATGCCATAGCGTACACTGTACAGGCCTATGCACAACTGTACATTAGTAAGTTGAACTTGATTGTTGCAGTGGCTGGTGAGTGGTGACCCAAGCCAGGGAGATCTGGATAATAGTTAGCCTACTAGAATGTGAGATCTCCCTGTCCAAGCTTATAATCATATGCTGGCCACTGTTTACTTTGTCGTCGTCAAATGTTATTATGTGGACGTCCTAATAGGCCGCATTAAAGGCTTGCCTGTCCGTCTGTCCATCTGTCTCGTACAGGTTCTTATCTTGAAAACAATATACAGAAAAATTAAAATTAGCGCAAAAGTTCCCCAGGTCTAGATTAACCCGTGCGCCAATTTTCTGTTTAAAAAGTCATGGAACGGTTGCATAATATGTCTTTCCAGTTCCGACAAAATGTTTCTAGTTCTAACAGTTCGGCAACTATTTACAGTCTGAAAAGACGGTTGAGTAGGCCTATTTCAATAACGAGCCTCTGTTTTGCTGAAACTACTTCAATCACGCCATGCAGTTAAGCTTTCCTTGTCGTCTATAAATCGAATATCATCGTATAAATTTCGGCAGTAAAAGTCTTCAGTTCTGATTAGAACTAAAAGGTAATCCCATAAATAACGGCACGCGAGCTTGGCGTTATTTTACCGCACGATATAACTCTGATAGACTTCGTACAAGTTCAGTATACAATAACACGATGAAAAGCTTCTACTGCAGTTTTATTGCAATCGTGCGAATCGCATTAAAAGCCAAATAACGAAAGCAAAATTTACGTCAACGACGACTTAAACGATCCGCATAAATTACTATTTCCTTCGAAAGACGTAGCCTACAGGTGTTACGAATACTTCTGTACAGCAGCGGTGGCGACTGGCAGCTGAGAAACATCAAAAAGATGCCGAAGACTGAAGACTGCAGGCGCTGTAGCACAAGCACCGGCCGAATTAACGCATCAGTGAATAGGCATCAAGCAGTGCCACATCAACTGTCAAAACAGACGGGTAAAGATACAGCGCAACTGCAGTAAAAAATTATATCGTGAGCCATGGCCAAATTATCAAAAAAATCGTAATAACGCCAAAATATCATTTAAAAGGCACAAAAATGAAGAAGCAAGTTCAAACACTCTTGATGTTCCTAAGTCTTCGTGCTTCCGTTTCAAGTTTCATCTATGCAGCGTGTTGGATGGGAAAGTAGCATTGTTTTCTGCTACTGCGTCACAAACTGGCGTCATATACCACGATGGTAGTGCCTCCAATATGCACTCGGCCTACAAATGTAGATTGTGGCATAACACGAGACGCACGGACAGATATGATGTGCGCAGCGGCAGCGATCACTGACAACTGAACGCACACCAGAGATGTCCAGACAACTAACCAACAGTAGCAGTTGCAGCAACCGCAGCTGCAGTGGGGATAAACAACAATCACCGATGATCGGAAGATCAACGCGAAACTTTCGGCGTTATTCCATTCATAACACTGTGAAACAGATCGATAAACGTAGCATAGTATCGCCGCACACCGCAGTTCATGTCTTCTTGTTTATTCCTACGCTCTTTCTAGAGGAAAGAAAAAAGCTTATAATCGGTGACAGAAATTAGTCGAAAATAGACCTATTTCACACTCGACGGAAAACTAGGACGCTTAATTTAAAAATATTTAACGACAGTACGTCCTTAGAGCTCGTAATACCAATATTTTTTTTTGTCTCAGGCAAGACGTAGGGGCCCACAGCTTTTACTCACATTGTCTGCAGCGAGGAAACTAAATGAAGAATAAAAAACGTAACAAAAACGCTGTAGACTGCAAACTATTGGGTGGGAATTCGAATGAGCGCCTTTAAATTAATTCTGCTGAAAGCCGATTATCACCATAAAGAAAGATATCGGAACCCGCCGAAGCAGCTACAAAAGAAAGCGAAGATGCAAGTGTTAAAAGATTCTGGAGAGAACGCTACTTAAATGTAACCTTTGCAAGTTTGCACTGAGTGGCTCGCTGTAAGTGAACAGAACAGTTTGCGTTTCCAGTTATAAGCCGCGAGCGGAGCGCAGCAGCTGCGACTGCTGTAAATCAAGTCTTGAGCTGAGCAAAGCAAAGCTATGCTTGAACGACTCGGTGCAGGTAAGCTGTTTGGTCCCTACTGCTACTGCAGAGGCTGCGGCTACATGGTGATGATACTGACGCACAGCCAGGCACCGCGCGCGCCCAACAGCAACACACAGTCAACTATAACGGCCGGACTGACGGACGGATCTTTGGATCAAAGTGGGTGGATACAATCAAAGCCGAACTCGTCTAAGATAAAAGCTTACTTTTACGTGTTTTACTGGTAAAGCAGAACCGGCTAACGTCATTTAAACGATGAATGAAAAAGAGTCTGATAGCGTGGAATTGTCTACGGACGCTTCGAGGCCCTCACTTTAAAATTTGGTAGGATATGAACATTCCCCTTACCTCCGTACGCGAATGAATGCTTGTTTCTGGTCTAGGCCTACACCAGAAAACACCTAATGACATCCTAGTCTTTCTGTTTCTGTTCGAGCATTATAAATTATATAATATGCTAAAATATACATACAAAGTGGTTGAAAGTGCACTTTGTCGTGTTTTGCCAATCGACGTAGAACAGCGTACATGTAGTATACGTGTAGAAAACATAAAATCCTTCCCGAGCCATGTGACACATGCGACAGAGCTGATCTTCGTTTCCTTAGCTCTCAATCAGACACCAGTTACACTGAGACCACGGACGCGGAGCTAGTGCATTGTGCGGTTTGCTTTTCTCATACATGTACGTGTCAGCTTTCACTGGTACATTTTGCGCCAACTCGCGGAAAAAGAGCCAGGCTGAGTTGACCTAGGTGACTGGCTACATACCAAGATGGTTTACCTGCCTGTCGACGGGCAGTAATTTTGTTTCTCTTGTCATCTGTTACGACGTACCTTGCCTAACCAAAACTCATAACTGGCTTTTAGTTTTATTTTTTTTCTCACATTACTATGTTTAATTATATCCCTTTTGTACTAGCTACTTGAAGAACACAGAAGAATTTTTTTGTTCACGATGTCGTTACAGTCATGATCTATTAGCCGTAGTAATAAGAACGTCGTCGTTTTAAGTGATTTCGTTCGTCAGCAAGGTTACTACATCGTTCTCTGACGACTGATCGGTTAACGCATTCAGTTAACTGACTCACCGTAATGCGCCAGTGTGACGGAAGATTGCCAGCACGCCATCGGCATCATCATCATTAACAGAGAACTCATCAGAACATCAGTGATAGTTTGCATGCGCTTCAAACTCATCTTGTTGTTCGACGTTCAGTCTCCGCAGCTTACCGATTGCGACGTCTCACATCACACTTTACGTCCGACAAAATAAACGAAGCAACGGACCACGGCGCCGCAATCGATCTAGGCCTACGGCCAGTTATGAACACCAAGTTTCTGAGCGACAGAGAAGCGAGGAGATATCTGCGCCCTTCGGCGATCAGTCACCGGCACAGATCTCCGGTGCGCGCAGTCAGTGCACTGCCTTCGGCCTCGAGCGCGTTCAACGTAGAGCCCGCTATTTGCAGCGGCAAGCAGCGCGCCTTGGTGAAAGATAGCCTAGAGGTTAGACAAATCTCAGCTCTGACTGACGCCGATAACGCTAACAGGTTGATATCCAGTAGACAAGATCTAGACTGATGTCCGAACTTGCAGCGCCTTAATCGCCACCATACGTAACGCAGCACGCCGTCCGTTGTTAAAGGCCGACGTCTTCTCTTGATTAGACTTACCTGGCAGTGCACTGATTCTTTACAGTTCAGTTTTTCCACTGCGGACGTCAAGCCACTTAGCTCAGCCGACGTAACTCATCTACAGGGTGGGCCAGAAAGTAACCTATGGTACTTTTTCTATATCTTCGCTAAATATTGACAAATTTTCACAATTTTTTCACCAGTAGACTCTGGAAGAAATTTGCTACTCAGTGACATGCACACCACACCTTTATGTCACTACATTACCTTGTATAATAAAAAATATCCCAAAACGTACAATATCTACAGATGGTAATAAGGTCGAATGGTAAATTTTTTTAAAGTAGTAAGGTAAAATGTTAAATCTAAGTTATAGTAAGTGACAAAAAGTTTTAGGTGTAGCGACGGAGTAAGTTTTCATGTTTTAAAACATAGTGCACAGCTTGTAGAGCCGCACAACTGAAATACATTGTTCTGTATGCTCATGCCGTTAACTAAACAAGATTGCAGCCATCAACAAGCATTAATGTACATTAAAAATTAGTGCACAGTAAAATCGTTAAAATTATTTGAAAAAATGTTTAATATGTCCTCCAACGTTTTTGACATTTACTATAACTCATATTTTAACATTTGAGTTAAATACTTAAAACAATTTACCATTAAACTTTTTGCCCATCTGTAGATATTGTATGTTTTTGGATATTTATGTTTTACAAAATACACTGTGTCCCAAAAAAAACATCCCTGACATTTTCGACTGTAACTTAAAACACATTATCAGATTTCGATAATTTTTTGCACGAATATTCCAGACACAACTTGCCATCAAATGACTATTCAGTTTCCCACCTCACCCAACGTTTGTTAGCGCACTACCTGGGGAAAACGCAACCAGCAAAATATCACTTTTTTATCAAATGCGATATCATTGCTTAATTAACATAACGCGTAAAAACACATTTTGTTCACATTTCTGACACTAAGGCTGACACTTCATTCAGTTGTCCATTTTTCAACTGCCCGCAGTAAAATTGCTCGAAGCGTTGGCCCATTATGTGAACACATGCAAGCAGACGTTTACTCCATTTATTGACAGCAGTATCGATAATGTTCTGCTCCTGACCAATCCATGCACTACCAGTCGCTTCTTGACTTCACAAACATTCCTAAACTTTATCTGGTAGACACACTGCTGCACGAACAGTCAAACCTTGTAATAGACTTGCTGTTGGGGCCCACAGATTAAGATAGATGGAATTTATTGACGTTTTTTCATTCACTTTAACACGTATTATGCTTGGTCTGCTTTCTCCAGGTAATGCAGAAACAGACATTGGGTGAGGTGGAAACTAAAACACTTATTTAATAGCCAGTTGTGTTAGAAATATTTCTGCCAGAAATTATTAAAATCTGCTAATGTTTATTCAAGGTAAGGTCGATAATGTCGGGGATGTTTTTTCAGGTTTTCTGTTTATTTCAACGCATATTTCGCTTGATCAGCTTTCCCAAGGTAGTGCAGAAGCACACATTGGGTAAGGTGGAACTGAACGGCCATTTGATGGCAAGTTGTGTCAGGAATATTTGTGCCAAAAATTATCAAAATCAGATAACTGGTTTTCAAGTTACTGTCGAAAATGTCGGGGATGTTTTTTGGGACACAGTGTAGTGTAGCGACAAAATAAGTGTGGTGTGCATGCCACTGAGTAGCAAAGTTATTGCAGAGTGCACTTTTAACAAAAATTGTGAAAATTGATCAATATTTAGCGAAGATATGGACAAAGTGCAATAGCTTACTTTTTGGCCCACCCTGTATTTTTTATCGCTTATCTCTATAGAGACAGCGTCGTAGCATATGTAGTTTAGGGATCAGTGCAATGGGCTACAAACAACAAAAAGGTGTTAAAGGACGTTCATAAGATTATTTCTAACACAACGCAAGGGCGGCAACTAAAATCTTACAGGGACAGGTATTGCAAAAATTCTTGCCTTTAAAAAATATAATTAACTTTTGGTTAATTGTATACTGCCTAAACTTTCAGCAAACTTTTTCGCTAATTAAGAAGCGACATTCAGCGTGTGATGCACTAAGATAGCTGCAGCTTTTCATGCCTTTTCAGCGCTGACAGAAATGTTTACAAAAATTCCAGCGTCGTTCGCCAAAATGCGCTAGAACGCATATTCAATTTTGCAAAATTCCGGGGTAATTTTTCTCGACCATCTTTCACTGTGAACTATCCCATTGCATGGGGTAATGGTGGGATACATAAAAAGGAAAGAAAGGAAAAAAGAAAAGAAGAATTATTAGGAAGCATGACGAAAAAATTGGTCGGAAAAGAAGAGAACGGACGGAAGTGAATGGATGAAATTTGCATTTGCTCCCAAGTGACAATCCCAAGATCTTACAGGCGTTATGCGCGTTAAGCTAATTTCACAAGTCAGCTTTATTACTGTATACTGCTAAAAGCGTATGCAAACGTTAATTATCTTACTATCAGCTGCACTGTTTTTAAGTGAGTTGATAAACAGCACTGAAAACTCGCGACATCGAAGTATCAATAACAATTACAACATCAGACAAATTAACAGCACTGGCAAAAGTTTATTATTATATGATCACCCATGTGCTTGCGCTAATGTTTACTATAATATTTATAACTACACCTGCAGCTTGTATGTAACAAAACGAACAGCAACGTCACTGCCACGTTTCGTACGTAACACGTTCGTAATACATCAAAATAATGACGACGTAACGACGATAGCGTTAACAATATCAAAGTTATTCAAGGCACAATAATTTGGAAACACGTGCAGCAAATGCCAGTAAATAAAATATTATCACTTTCGGCATGATTCTGGAAGATGTGTACTAGTGTTTTATATAAAACGACCTGTACATGTAATTGCAAAAATGTTATATTAATACAACGGCAAACAAAATATAAATACAGCCTCGTATAAAACGTTCAGCAAAGTTTTTTGCAAGGCTATGCGAATCACAGAAACAGTATAACAATAACAAAAAAAGTTTAAGACTCCGATGGCAGACACGATATGCATCCTTGCTTTGATTTCATGATTTCTTTCATTTGTGGCCGTCGACATTAATTTTCAGCAGTATACAGTTCCGAGTGGCGCAAACAAGAGTTCTATCCATGATGACCGTATCTATATATCTGCTATGTATAATTTTGTGCGTCGACTTTTACAACTTGACGTTTCTTGACACTAAAAGCACGCTTACTCTTGCTATGATCAACGAATTTTCTATAAATGTCCATTTTTAGTGAGAAGCTTGAACGGACGGACAGATCGACGGAGAAATTGCAACGTAAAGGCCGCATAACAAAGTACATCCTACAAAAAGTATGGCGCCGATATGGCGGACAGTCAGCCAGCTACTAAGTAGTTTTAACCGTCAAAACAGCAGTGCTTCATCATCGTTCCACTCTGAGAGCTGCACTAAAACACGTCGACCTCTAGGCTCTAACGCCGTCGTTGCCCTGCAGCTCGTACCACTTATGACCGACGTCATCCTGTTCACGGAATGTGTATCTGGTGTCAGAGCCAGCCTCAATGAATGGCACAGGACAACGCTCCGCATGCTTCTTGTAGTACTCATTGCGGTACTCCGTGTTGTCGTCCAGCGGAGCACCGCTCGTGTAACCGTAATCCACCGGCTTGAGACTGCGCGTCATCGCCATCTGGTGCTTTATGTAGTCGCTCTGATAGGTCGGCAGACCTTCAAACGGCGCCTCGTTCGGCTCATAACCTTGCTTCGGAGCGGGGCGTGAGCGATCGGTCGGTGCCCACTTGAGGTAGTCCACCTTGTAGTTAGTGGTGTCGTCGAACTTGCCAACAGCGCGGCGTCCCTCCTGAGGACGCGCTGGTGCGAGGCGCTCCAGTGGTTTGGGCGTGTAGTCGATGTGGGTGGTCGTGTCTAGGTTCATCTCTCCCTCCGGCTTCTGGTAGCGTTCTCGCTCGTGCAGTTTGATGCGCTCGGTCGGCCACTCGATGTAATCAGCGTGATGTGTTGTGTCTCCCTCAAACGGCGCCACAGACTGGAACGCCTTGGTGTCCGGCTTGCACGTCGCCTGCTTGCCAACCTCCTTGGGCGTGTAGTCGCGTCGGTAGTGTGACAGATCGTCCAGCTTAGCGGGGTTTGGTTCCCAGACGACCTTCTCTCTGACCTCGCGAGGTGGCAGCTGGTAAGGCACGTAGCTCTGCCGATAGTCGGTCGCATCCTCGAATGGCTGGTCGGACATCTTGGCTGCCTCGTTGGGTTTCATGCTCTGGCGTGGTGCGCCGGGGTGTTTGATGTAGTCGGTCGTGTAGTTTGAGATGCCCTCGAACTGTGCGCTTGACGGTCGATACGTGTTATCAGCCGCGACTCTCTCTGGTCGTTGCACCTCCCACTCCCTGTAGTCAGCTGCACACACACACACGTACACGCATTCTAACAGTTGCATCATGGCAGCGGACAACAAGGGGGACAGCTGCTGCTTTACCCTAAATTATATTTTTTTAGCAGATTTTCGTCCAAAAATGCAAAATTTGGAGCTGAAAATTCCCATTTAAAAAAACTGCAAGGCAAAGTTAAAATTTTGAGCACCCGTAATCTCTTCTGTTGGAAATTTGCAGTTATTTGTCAGAATTCCATTGAAAAGTTGCAACTTACTGCCCCACTTACTTTTTTTAACTCAGGATGGTACTGCATTTTACACTGAATTCCAACTAACATCCGTCATCTGCTTTTTTACCATTACCCATAGTCATAGTGAATATGAATAGTAATATACATATAATAAAGAAGTAAAAAGTATGTTAACATATCTTGCTGTAGTGTCCCTTTAAGTTTGAAAATTAGACACATCATCGAACCTTGATAGGTTGGCTCTCCTTGAAATTTTCCAGCAGCTCTTCTTTGCTCGGTTTTGCGAATTGGTCTCGTCAGTTCGATCTGCTTCTCTGCAAATGCAGCACATTACACAGTACACTCACTGTCACTTGCAATCAAATTAAACAAATAAAAGGTGCCAACAAAATGTTTTGTTCCTTGTGTCCACTAACAATGGCAAGATGAGTTGATATTGGTGCTGATGACGGTGGTGGTTGTGGTGGCAATTAGAAATCAATAAAAATTCTGCTTTGACTGCAGTCTTGGCACTGACACTGGCAGAATGATTTTTGACATTTATCAATTAACAAAATTATTTGTATTCTACTGCACAGATTGATAAATAGAAATAGTCAAACAGAATATTTTGACATAATACATACTTGTGTATTCTTTGTTGTAGTTAGTTATTGTATCCATTTCACCTTCCGGTGGACGATATTTCTCGTTCTGATGAATATAATGTTTTTCAAGTGGATGAGGAATGTAATCCACACTAAAACAAATATTGATTCTTCATATCACCGTAAAAAATACCAAAGCAACACTAAAACATCTAACTAATAATTATTACTTTTATCACTACAAAAATTTTTTAGAAGTTTACAACAAAGCAAAACAATGAAAATGTATGGTATGCACATGTTTTTGTTTATTATGTGGCAAATTTATATAAAAGTAATGTAATAAATTTATAGCATTAGCAAACTTGCATGTAAAGAAAATTAGTAACCAGAAACAAGTAACCACACATTGTATAATGTTCTGAAAAAATCTTTGAAAACCTTGGTCTATAAAAGCACACCTTAAGACTCAGGAGCTATTGCAAAAATGTGAAACCAGCAATGCTTTGCAAGACTGTGCAAGAATGTTAAGGAGTGCAGCCTTTATTATATAGTTACACTGGAATGTGGAATGAGCCAACATAAAACTGCATTTTCACTGATGTGTAGGTGGTTTGGCAACAAGCCTTTTAGATAGAAATATATTAGTGCATTGAAACATTAATTTTGTTAGTGAGGGTCATTCCCTCCTTGATGTTCTGTATAAGTGAAAACAACCCAATGCCTGGACAACATGAGAAAGTTAGTTAACTGACTCAAAACAACATTGAGGACCTATAACATAAAAAATGCAGCAACGTAAGTACCGATGAGTGGTTGTGTCATCAAGCGGTCCTTGTCCTGTCACTGGTTTCTCATCAGGCTTGCAACTCTTCACAGGCTTCATTGGATGTTGCACGTACTTGTTGGCATACTCGGAGAATGTGCATGGCATGTTTCCACGACTCAGTCCACGCGGATTGTGAGGGCATCGATGCCGCCTGCAGAGTATGTAGCAACAAGTTCTAAACGATTTTTGTTTCACATTTTTTTACAATTTTACATTGTCTTTCTTTGCCTTTAATCACATTGAGCACACAAAATAAGACATAGGCCTGAACTCAATTTCATTCAATTAACTGTATTTATGTTTATCGAAATAACGATTTCCAGTGTTCGGTTACAGTGGTGAGAAATTTTAGGCAGCTTCAACAATAACAGAGAGCGTAACTAGTGATAACACAACAGATAATCACTGCACAAAAGGCGTGTAGTTTCTTACCCGCAAGTACAAATCTGACATATGCAACGCCTAGTCATGCTGGAAGTACGGACTGAAAAGCTCCCGAACAACTTTCCTGGTGAAATGTAGTTTAACTAACTGAAACACCTAATAACCGAGACCTGCTATTTGTATAACGACTGTCGACTGTCAACAAAACAGTGCGCTAGTTGCTAAGGACTCCGACGCTGCTGCCTGGCAACACCGACTAGGGTGGTTCTCGGTCGTCGTGCGGGTTTCCGGCAATACGCTGCAGCGGTGCAGCCTCAGTACCGATGTATTAATGATATACAATGTATTCGTCTATTCATCAAATCATAATTTATAACCAAATCAAATACTGACCGATTTTTAGGCGACCGCAGCCTTACTAACGGTCGCGCTTATGGCATGATGCTGTGTACCACTGTCTGTCGTAGGTAACGTAGGCCTCTTCCGGCCATGGTTATGTAATGTACCGTACAGTTCGTCTTTTTGAGTTGTGGGATTACGGAGATCGTAAATTCGTCATCCGCGAAATATTTCTGATCCGCCGATGCATAGTACGGGACTACAAGTCCTAGGCTTCTAGCCAGCGATAGCTTGTACCTCCTGTTATTTTATGGTGACTAATATTTCCCAACATTACAAGGTAAAGTAATTTTTTAAGTGTGGTGAAATCTTTGATGAACACGTATTTATTGCAAATTAACTGGAAGATCCATGTTATAGCAACAAAAATTATTAGCTTATTTTATTTTATTTTTGCAGGAACTAGGCTACCGTATGTTACACAGTCACAGTAAATTGTAACAGTCGGAGAAAGACAGCCAGAAGCTTCTGTATACACATACATATTATACAAGTAGGCCCATTAATATTTGTTATTAGACTACATGTTACCATATAACATGCTGTTATGTTGCGCAGTATATAATGACTAGGCCTAATCGTATCAAACAAACTGCCGTATGCACTGCAGTCACTGCGATATTAGAACTAAGCCTAGGTGAGCGCTATAAGTATTCAGCAGTGACGTCGGTTCAGCAATCACGTAAATGTTGTAACCGGCTTTCATCCACAGTGCAGCCACGAGAACGCTCGAATGACACGATGCATTTGAAGACCTGCACGTGAGTGCAAACACAAACATCCACCAGCGTCAGAGATAGTATCACAGACTGCGAGTTGGTCTAATGGCAAATACAGCATACACTCGAAGGGAAAGAGAAAGAGGGAAAGGGAATGGACAGAGGTTGGTGTGACGTGGGGAAGTTGATTTCTGGCGCTGACCAGATGACCCTGCATGTTGTAGAGTGTAGACTGTCAGGCAGTTGAGATGCACGAGTAGCCTACAGTACGCGAGTACCGGTATACCCGTACTCGCGGGTAGGCCTACGTGTAAACTTACGGGTCAGGTACGAAACATTGTTCTATCTGGAAATGTGCAAATGAATGGTGTAATCTTGACGTCGATAACCTGCAGGTCTTCTGGACGACATTGTGCAGCAGCCGAGCTCGTCGATGTCCCTTCACTTCTTGTATTTCGTGTTTGAATACAGTTTGCGTCTTGTCTTGTGCAGCATCAGCTCCATGCGCCGTGAATGACACCGCACTGTAGATCTGCGTTCACCACACGCGTCATCGCAGCTATTAATGTTTTAAACAACACTTATGGGCCTACACTCTTGCTAACGGCGACATGCAGTGACTGGCAGGTCGAAAACAGCAACAAGAAGCCCAGCTGTCACTAGGATAGCCGTTGTCAGTGACCTTGAATGTCATCCAAGGTCGATGACTTTCATCTCGTCTGAAAGGGCTTGGTTCTACCTCGCACCGTTTAGTCACAAAAGCGCATACTGATATTCAAGGTCATCCAAGGTCATTGATTTTCTTGTCTTGTCATTTGTATACCAATATGAAATTTCCTGTAAGTGATCAATAGCAACCTAGGCCTTATCTCTCATCGTTTCCTAAATATGGCCACTTATAGCTTGAAACTTTCCACTAAAAATTGCGGCCAAACCGCTGCAGATTAAAACATGATTACTATTGACAGTCTATAGAAAGTTGCCAGCACCCTATCCGATGGTACCGTTGCCGATCCCTTACGACTTACCGTTTAGGCACAATACTGCACGATTGGCATACAATAGTGCGTTATGACCCTTCGAGGTCATCCAAGGTCAATGATTTACATGTGATTTGAAAGCCAATATGTGACTTCCTATTAGTGATCAATAGCAACCTAGGCCCTATTTCGCGACAAACAGACGGACGGACGACAACTCATACCAATAGCTCGACCGTTAATTAAATACGGTAGACTTAAAAAATATAAAAAGTGATATTACCCACTATCGCAACGACTATTTTCAGTCGGCGTAGGTGCTGGTGAATAATATCACGCTCTGTTCGTGCGGTGTATGCACTGCCTAGTCTACGATGACGCCGCATGTTTTCACGATGATGATCAAGAAGCCTAGCTGTCGCTAAGGAAGGCCAACCGTCCACTGGAGTTCGAAAGCCAACAAACGTGAATAAGGGATCAATTCAGTACCCCTGTTTGGAGGGAAGAGAAGATCGGCAATGGAGGCACAGAACATTTGCAAATGTTAATTGTAGCCTGTTAATAGTAACCATTGCGGTGACACAGTTTGGCGTAATGAGCCATGCACATTTTAAGCGTCGGTACCCCTATTTTGAAAAAAACAGGGGTCCGTAGGCGTAGGGGGTTGGCGATGATACCGTCTGATAAAGCACTAAAAAGTTTCTACAGGCTGTCGTAGCGATTTGGTCACAATTTGCAATGCAATTTTTAGGGTGCAGTCAGTACCCCCGTTAAGAGGAAATAAGGAAATTGTAGGGAGTCCGACTTAGTGCCACAGGGTAGCCGCCAGGCAACCCTATTCAATTGTTTAGAACATTTTTCTGACAAGACAGCACCGTTTATCCACAATACATACGTAACAAACCACAGATGGACATAAGCCTGCGACATGGGTTCGACTTTAACGATCGGCCAAAAATATTGATAAGTAAAGGTCCGAATTCAGAAACTTTTAATTGGTTCTTGTCATAAATTTTTGGAGAAGTGGGGCGTGGCCAAAGAAACAATAGGCTTAGATCATCATGCACGATCTTTGGCATATATTATTATACTTACTAGATAAATGCCGTTGTGCGGAACGGTCAAAGTGCCGTTGGCTTCATGATACAGAAACCGACTGCCAAGATGCGGAAACTGTGTCGTCCAGACGACAATCTTACCGCTTTGTTTACCTGCGTACGCACACGTGTTGGTTCACTAATTACCTGCGCCTACACGTACATGTATGCGGTCGACTGGTTCATGGGTCTTATTCCAATATTTCGTTGCCTAGTAGGCGAAAAGATTTACATACCAGCATTGCTAGCGGTTGACTTGAGTAGCACTGCCGACACGTTGCTGTTCAGTTGACTTGCTTTCAAACCTACAATAAGCAGCAGTACTTCACTTTGTACATAAAATAATACACCTGTACTGAACCCATCACCTACATGAATGTCCAAAGTAGACATTAAGCTTTTGTCGTAACTTTATCGCATTTGCCAATTTGCGGCATTTTTACTGGCACACTCAGCAACTGTAATTATATGCAACCAATAAAGCGAATGGTGATCACTGATCACGTCATTATGCAGCGTGTAGTTACATTACCTTGTGAAATGTTAATGTCATTTTCTCGATAATCAGGAGTTAGAACGTCGTAAAATTCGGTGACATGCTTGTTATGGTACAGTCTTACAGAAAAGCACACATAACATTAATTCAAAATTACTTTTGCAGGCTTTATTTAGAAGCAGAGAAACTGGCAGAAATAACAAGAACATCATACCTTGTACATTGTGAGTCACTTCTGTTCGTGTCACCTGCTCAAATAATTGCAGTTGCGGCAATAATGAACGGATTCATATAAGGATGAACATCAGTTAAACAAATAGGCTAGTGAGTGAATGTATTTTAATTCGTACTCGTTAATAACTAAATAGCCTACAGTAAATGCTATAAATTTCTTCATTTTTCTTTGACACATCATACTAAGCAGAGGCTTATAACCGTGATGGCGCCGCAGGCGCGTCGATAGGCAGGTTCTTGTTCGTTTATTCACCCGCATCCAAATTAACCGCTAGGTTTACGGTAAGGGTTAGGTATAGGGATAGGGTTAGGGTTGGGGTTAGGGTTAGGATTAAGGTCATGTTATGGTTAGCGATAGGGTTAACGATAATAATTCGGGTGCGAATGAATTAGCGGGCAAGTACTGGTAGACCTATAATATATACACTGTGTCTCAAAAAATGTCACATTTGTATTGTTCATATCTTTTTAACCGATTTTCAAAATTTTTTCATTAGCACACTTTCTATACAATTGACAATAAAGTGATTATTAAGTATCTCATCACACCTCAACTGCGTCGCTACACTACCTTGTGAAACACAAATTGTCAAAAATCACTAAAATTGCAATAATACATGTAAGCAAATTATTTTTCAACAATTTTCTACTAAGTTTTATATTGAAATTTAAAAATGTATAATTTTAGATACATTTATTGTGTTTGTAAACAAAAGGAGACAACATTATTGTAAATAATAATTTTTAATGCAGTGACTATACACTTGGGATGTAACCTGCGATTTAGCAATGAAGACAAGGCTCTGGTTAAGAACTTATAAGCCTATCAGTTCAATAAATACAATTCCTGGAGAATTCTATCCAAATTATAAAACATAAATAGCAAGAGGGACTTCGTTACTAAAAAGATTGCAATCCGAAGCACCGACCAAAGGCCTGAGACTGGCCGACTGAAGCATGCACATACGGAAGAGAACGTAACCACACTCACCACTGTGAATAGAATGGTAGGCTTACTAAACCACAGAGACCAGAAACAAACACATCGTCAAACTCGTCGGATATCTCAAAGACTAACACAGTGTAGCATCGTTCAGATTATTTATCGCGAGCTTGGGCTGAAGTGTCTTTTATTTTCCAACACGTTTTTACCTGTTATTGTTAGCTTTTCTTGCGTTTATATTTCACAAGGTAGCGTAGCGACGCAGTTAAAGTGTGGTGGAATACTCAATAATCATTTTATTGTCAATTGTATAGAGTGTGCCAGTGAAAAAATTTAGAAAATCGGTTAACAATCGGCGAAGATATGGACAATACCAAGTGTGACATTTTTGAGACAGTGCATATATTTCTGTTAAGGTATATACTGTTTTGTTGGTTTTACAATTAAAAATCTAGATACAGTATTCACAACATACACCAGTATGTTGTATGTTCGGTCTTATGGTCATCCACAGTTTCTTTTCGTTTGGAATCACTGTATCCTCAACAGAGAGTGGGATCTACAGATTTTCCCTATTGCTATACGCATCAGCGGTTCCGCTTTGTAACATAATTGGCCAAGCATGTTACTCGACGTCGGGCCCGGTTAATACCGGTAGGCCCTACTAGGTTGTGCGAATGCCTGCGATAATAAAATCATCTCGGTTTCAGGTCAGTACCATAACATGATCATTATTAATTTAGCTATTATAACGACCTGATGACGAGGGCGGCTTGGCTGCAGAGCTGGACAGCCAGTGTTCAAGCGCCAGCAGACAACAAAGACGATGGTTGCGTTAAGCAGGAGACTAACAGCGAATATCACGAAGACGACGCTCTGCGAATGTCGCTCCAACGAGAACCAACAATTATTACACACGCATCCATATGTAACTCGTTGAGCGTGTACGTTTCTGACTGGCAACGATGGACTCTCTCTCGGCTGTTGTTCTGACTCGGACATGGCGGCGCTTGCAAGCAAGTCCAGCGGCTGCTGATGCTGCTGCTGCTGCTGATCACCTGAAGGCACGGGATGATGGCGCCTCATTTCAACAATTATCAGCCGGTCATTAGTTAACAGACTTGCAGATAAACTACAGCGTGTAAAACATTAATTCATTAGCACAGTACTTTTTTAATATTTTCTTTAATTTTTTTATTGTCGGCTACATTTGTAGCTCTGTAGCTCTAAGGACTTATATCTGAATTAAACTGGATTGATTGATTGATTGATATATGAAATTTATTTTATTTATTTATTTATTTGTATCAGGCAACAAGGCCTATAAACATAATAAACACGAGCAGAAAACACGAACAGAAAAAGACAGACAAAAACACAGATAAGCAGATAGACAGACATTAAAGCAATACAGAAAAAAACATGAAAGCAGTAAACACAGTTACACTAATGCAAGCCTAAAACATCAAACAGTCCATTTTTAACACACTTCAGTCTGGCACAAAATGACACTTTGGCATTATGCAATACAGTATCAAAGCTTGGCAGA
>Ga0056128_1002941_pt1 | contig 20585 bp, 11 predicted proteins | sample WorMetLIZISLAND2_FD_71113 | JGI IMG/M metagenome (GOLD analysis project Ga0056128, IMG submission 71113) | Marine gutless worms symbiont microbial communities from Max Planck institute for Marine Microbiology, Germany - Olavius geniculatus... ... | reverse complement strand
TATTCTCAGTATCTCTCATTTCATTTTTCTTTTAAACGTTTCAGTTCTTTTTAGTTTATGTGCAAGATTAAACTGACGGTTTGTTTGTTAGTTTTTAAGTGCAAATTTTCCATTGTATTGTATTGTATTGTATGACCCGCAGACAGTTCTGTGCAGTGCATGGCGTTGCACGCTGTGTGTGCTGACGCGTCGTCGTGCTGGAAGATGAATTCGGTGGGCAGCCGGTGATTGCTTTAAAGGAACAATAATTTAGTGATAATTTATAGACAATATAAAGTGCTGTTTATCAAAACGTCACTGGGACGTCATTGGCAGTAACGTGTAACCAGTTTTTGAAAATTAAATAGCATTTTTAGCGTGAACATTTTTGAATGCTGAAAAATCGGTAGGCAGTCATGTTAAAAAGTCTATAACTTTATCATTTTTCAACAGAATCACATTTTACTTGGCAGTTAGATGTAGAGGGTTTCAGTAAATAAAGCTGTAATATTTCGTATTAAACGTTTGCTGACAAAACGGAGAAAAACATCAGAGGTCCAATTTTTTCTGCCGCACTCTGTACACCGTGTCTCAAAAAAAAGTCAAATTGTGTTTGGCATAACTTTGTCAAATTTTCACCAACTTTGATAATTTTTGGCACAAAGATGGCCAAGACGTCATTATTATGTACGGTGCACTCATTTATCACATCATCTAATTTATGTCAATGCACTATCGTGTGAAACACAGATGCTCCAAATTGTTACATTACACAGCAATTATTTGTACCAGATGGCTCACCTTTGCATCATCAATTCGACAGGGTGCAACGTGGTTTAATAATTTTGAGGTATTAAATATTTTATGCTGAAAACAGCAGACAACAAAATAGCTGGCTGATGAGCTTAAAACACATCTAATTGATGAGTGAATGCATTTGATCAGTCGATCGTTGATTCTGCTATCAGCCATTGGCATTGCATCTAAGCCATTGCATCTTTTTATGCAGAGCACAATTTGGCATAAATTCTAATTTGCAAGCGAGTTGTTATACAAACTTATAATCCTGTTAAATAATTTACATTTTAGTGTATTTTGTGCCTAATTAACTCGTTACAGCATTTACTTGAGACAAAACTCAGCATTATGCAACAATTTGGAGCATTTATGTTTCACATGGTATTGCATTGACATAAATTAGGTAAGGTGGAAAATGAGTGCACCTTACATAATTTCGTCATCTTAGCCATCAACGTGCGAAAAATTATTAAAGTTAGTAAAAATTTGACAAAGTTGTGACAAACACAATTTTGACTTTTTTCTGATACACTGTACATGGGCTGTGAAAACTTAAAACGGGACAGTGCATGACATTGCAAGGTGTCTTTGTCAGTTCGTGACCCACTCTAACAGTTTGCATCTCTTCATTGTTTTGTTTGTAGATTACGCTCTGCCTTGGGAGGACCAAAGCTTTGAGTATCCGTCAAACCTTGCCCGTCCACTGAATGTTGCTATTGAGGCTAGCAATGGTGCGTCGGACTACGGTAACAAGTTTGGTGAGCCAGTCGTCGCTGGGTTTGCGAGATCATTTGGCCTGGAGTTGCCTGGCTGTGGTGAACGCCGCGAGTGGATCAAGCCGATCATGTTTACTGGAGGCATTGGATCACTCAGTGATGGCCACGTGATTAAACAAAGTCCAATCACTGGTTTGTGAAATCTGCAGTTGTTTAGTAGTGTGTATTTTTCTCTGATTTATTTTTTTACTTTTTCAAAACTATGATCATAGGATGCCGCTTGTTTGGCCTTGTCTTTGGTTACTGTGGAAAGTTTAACAGTTGAAAAGTGGAAGCACTCTGTAGAATTAGGGGTGGTGTGACTGTATCTGTCATATATTTTTAACGGTTTCAATGATCTCAGTTTTGCGAGAAAGGTTAAACTGTGCGCTTGCACGAAACAGTATCATAATATCGTCATTCTGCACTGGATATAATTGACACCAAGCAAACGTCTTGTCAAGCATTTTGAAGGCATTGCTATGCGGTAAATTTGTTCTATAGTATCACATTTTTCGATTAACTGCTTGCAAAATGGTACACAAAAGTTGCATTAAATGCGATTACTACGATCGACGGTTAGTTATCTGGCCGATTTCGGCCAGTGAAATTTTTGGCCATTATAACCGTTTGTTAGTGCAATGGGAAACAGGATTTATGCACATCTGCCAGTTTACGCTAACTTGACCAGCCAGTTAAGATCCAGAAACCCGGCCTAAGACTTAAGTACGTACAGAAGCAAACACTCATGCCGATTCAGTTTTTCTTCTGTCCTCTGTGGGATGGTGAGTGACTGTCAGGACTATAACTATAACTTTCCCAGGATATCGAGTAAAGTAGTGCTGCCCTATTTTACTAGTTGACTAGTTGTTGACTATTTGGTCAACTAGTTGACAGCTGCTATTGACTATTTTATTAGTCGACAAGTCATAGGCTATTTGGATAGAATTAGCAAAAGTTTTTGCCGCAAGCATGGCAAAGAATAATAACTTTCAAATTCAGCATGATGTCGTGTCCTAATAGAGTTTTTACAGCAGCAGCAGTGTTTTGTATTTTAAGATAAGAGTCAAACATGCAGTTTAGTTTTTAGTTCACAGTTTGTTGGAACAGAAGTAAGCAGCAATTTCAATGGTGTTAGTTAAAAATCGACAGTTTGAAAAGTTACAGCAATAAGTAGTGCCATGCTGTTGACTGTTTTTCTAGTCGATGAACTATTATTTCAGTTTAGACTAGTCAAATATTAGTTAACTGATTTAAATTAGTGGATTAATTTATTTGTCGAACGGTCAATGGCATCACTAGAATTATGTAAAAAAGTAAGCTGTTGTGATGGTTGAATGATCAGGCATGGAAGTGGTGAAAGTGGGTGGACCGGTTTATCGTATCGGTGTGGGCGGTGGCGCTGCGTCGTCGGTCGGAGTGCAAGGTGACAACAAGGCTGAGTTGGACTTTGGAGCCGTGCAGCGTGGAGATGCGGAGATGGAGCAAAAGATGAATCGTGTGATCCGTGCTTGTATTGAGTCAACTCGCGGCAACGTCATCTGCAGCATTCATGATCAGGGCGCCGGTGGAAATGGTGAGGTGCTTGTGTCCTGCTTAAGGGAGATGTCAGACAATCAATAAAATCTGACAACTTTTGTGGGCGTGTTTTAGTTGCCCGATAAAATCGATGAACCATGACATGCAGTCGAACGCAGATCGCAAATTGATACTTGCATCATGTTTTTCTGCATCAAATGAACGAAAATAAGCAACAAACACATAAATAAAAAATAATAAATATTTGTTTTCTGTTGTAAACATTTACCAGGGCAAACATAAACAAAATTTGTCTAATGGTGGCTGACGAAATCATCGAGCGTAGAACATGTTCTATCTTGGCCCACAATCTGACAGTTTTTGCATGACACATGGCAGATTTTTGTTGCCCAATCTTGTTGGCATATAAAATCGGCCGACGTTATCGATCGGCTGACATCCCTTTTAGCAGTGGTGTTAAATGAGGCCGAACTTCTGAGGCCGAGGCCAGAAGGATGTGGCCAAAACCATAAGGCCAGGGTCAGAAGGACGAGGCCACGATCAAGGTCATGACCGTTGTTCAAGGCCAAGGCCAAGACCGAGCTAAATGGTAGAACTATAGAGGTCATGGTTTTGAGACTAAGACTGAGACCAATATTTTGTCCTTGAGACCACTTTGGCTTTGAAGACTTAGCATCTCTAATACTAATCATATTTATATAGCGCCAGTATGTGGAGCTACAGAGGTGCTTAGCTCTAATGCTTAGCTTTGCTAATTTATCTGTTTGATATTGTACTTCGAAGTGATGCACCGGCAAACCAGATCCTCCGAATCTGTACCAAGACGAGGGATGGTGACCGGCCTTCGCAGGAGCGGAGACTCGCCAGCGGTCGTCCATCCACCACCAGGATCCACCAGATCTGCCGTAACATGGGTGTTACAGTGGCGGAGGCCCTGGAGCTAGCGGAGGATAAACCATTCTGGCGAACGATCGCAACAGCGGGGCGCTTCAGCTGATTGCTTCACATCTGACGACGATGATGATGATATTGTACTGTGATTCTTGATCTAATGCTGTTAGTCGGTGATGAGATGTACAGCTTGTTGGTCCCTATTGATACTTATTTGAGAAACATTTTAAGGCGTTGGACCAACTTAGAGTATTCATCATTATCAGTGGGTTAAATCCTCAGGCTGTAGAAGCCTGGCATTTTTCTGCCAGAGTTTTGCATAATTACTCAGTGAGTTATGCTGATAATTGACAGTTCCTATTAATTTTTTTTAAATAGAGAGGACTCATGGAGTGAAGATGTCACTTTTTATTGTTTGCTTTTTGTAAGAATTGCAGTATGGTAGTAAATAAAGAATCCTTTAAAAAAATTTTTGATTTTACTTGGGATTTAGATTGCCACAAAAAATGTGATTGATTAGTTTTTGTACTATGCTCAGTTCTGCAAAAAGTATAAAAATAATAAACAACTCCATTAAAGATTCCTGTACTCTTCCGACACACTGATAACTAAAAATAACCTCGTCACGTTGTCAGCTAAGGTAATTTTACACACTACAAAGTAGAGGTATTATTTAAGTACTTAAAGCAAAGATTCTTACATTTCTGTATACATTTACTGACAGTGATAGTTGTTGTTACAATACAGGGAATGTTCTGAAAGAGCTGTGCTATCCATCTGGTGCGCTGATCAGTGTTTCTGCGTTTGAGCTGGGTGACCCGACACTAAGTGTCCTGGAGATATGGGGCGCAGAGTATCAAGAAAGCAATGCTCTGCTTGTACGTGCAGATGACTGTTCGCTACTGAAACAGATAGCAGCGCGGGAAAAGTGCCCCGTTTCGTTTGTTGGATGCATCACAAATGACGGAAAGGTGCAGTGAGTGGTACATATTGCATAGTTTGTCTTTAGAATAATTGTTGATTTTTCTGGCTTTGCCTTTTTTGATGTTTTGTGCTTATCGTGAATAATTCCAGATAGCGAATGGAGGTCAAGCAGTGTTAAGATTAACGGCAATTGCTTGCTGTCTTGCAGCATGGCTACTGATGCCATCGTGTCTGCACTAATTATAGAAGGTTGAGATGGTTGCTATATCTTACACAAAATATAGAAAGAAAAGGGTACTACCGGTACAAATTACAGAGGTAATAATGACAACATGAACTAACCCTTTTTGCTATAAGTTAAGTTTGTCATGCATGTAAACTAAGTTATGCTATTAGCTCTTTCTTGCACTTTTCAGTTATCAGTTATGTGATTTTTTAGGAAAAAAATATTTAATGTTTAGTGTTGACTTTTGCGAAAGTTAAATTTCTGAACATTTTGTCAATTAGCCGTATGACACAACATGATGGAGGTTGTCAATTGAGTCTGCATGTTTGCCATGATGCTAGATAGATTCGATTACATGATGATCGGCCTGCTGCTGCAATCAGCGAACAAGTGGCAAAAAGAATGAAAACCGATGAAATTGAATTTCCCGTGGATCTTGACCTTGAAATGGTTCTGGGAGATATGCCTCGGAAGGTCAGAATTCTGTTGAATTAGTTTGCTAATTCAGATTTTTAAAAGTTTTTTTTTTATCAGTTATTATAATATTAGTAGTCTGATATCTTCTGCTTAATTTTTCAGACAAAAATGTTTCTGTTGTGGTATTGGTTATGATATAACTTGTATTATCTTTTACGTGACGCAGTCAATGGTCATCGTTGTAATACAGATATATCATGTTATTGCAACAGTAACAGAAGGAATATTGTGCATGCTGAACATATTTTGTTAAAACGTTAGTCAAACATTTTAGTGTATGGTCAAATTTTTGCATAAAATTAAATTTCATTTGTTCACAGTCAATCAGTTAAAGCTTCAGCCATCATTTCTGCAAATAAAATTTGCAGTCTTTGAATCTTTAATATCTATCACATGTATTATTTTATTTTGACAATTTTCATGCTTAATGGATATTAGTTGCTAATAGTTCTGGCATTCCACTTCGTCTCAGCTGAATTTTGATGCAAATTTTTATAAGATTTCAAAAATATTTTTTTAACATGGCAAGCTCCTACAGATGTTTCTTGTGAGCTTGTTATTGTCTTGCAAACTCTATTTCTTTGCAGGGTTTGCTTTTGTGTTAGATCTTACATTTCTTTGATCTGTTCTTTTTTTATTTTAAAATGATTATATTGATAGATGACCAACTAAAATACTGTAGTTACATCATCATGTACAGACGTTCAGACTTGACCGTGTGAACTCAGAACTGGTGCCGTTGTCTTTGCCGAAAACCGAGCTGTTTGGAGACATTCTTGGTCGTGTGCTGCGGCTTCCATCTGTAGCCAGCAAACGTTATCTCACCAACAAGGTGCAGCGTTTGCACAGCTTCTTTGCAACTGGCACAGTATTTGTTTCTTATGTGAATGTTTCTGACAGATGCATGCAGAATTTTGACAATATGGTTAATCTGCAAATCGTGTACATTATTTGGGCAAACAGTTTTTTACTCTCATTTATTGTTGTTGTTGTTGTTGTTGTTGTTGTGATGAGCCTACGAGGCCAGTGTTTATGAAGGGGCGGGGCCCACTGGGGCAGATGCCCCAAAGGGATGAGGAATTCCAAGACGTTGTCACTGTCTTGGAACACATCTTTGATGTCATTGGAATCACCAAAGTAATAATGCTGGCATTCTGCTGCCAATCTTGTTTAGTTTTCTTTTCCCCGGTGCCACAACGTTGTTTTGAGTCGTCGATGGTTACCTGGTTAAACAAAATCAGCTTTGGTGATGTAGAGTTATAGTAGTGTGACTGTTCTTGGTTGTCATGATGAGTGTAATGTTTGTTAGATAGACATCGTAAGTATATGTCTTATACTGGGTCAACTCAGCCTTCCATCTCTCTGCGGTAGGTAAATTGAGTACTGGCCTGTATGGCTAGGGTTAAGGGAGGGCGCAGGTGACATTGTGATCTAATATGGCAGGTGACACTCTGTAGCTCTGCAATGGGTTTCCCATAAAAAGCTGTACACCGCCTCCAACCTTGTTTATGTTTAACTTTGTGTTTGATTGAAGGTTGATCGATCAGTGACGGGTCTTGTAGCCCAACAGCAATGTGTTGGACCACTTCACACGCCACTCGCCGACGTCGCCGTCGTCGCTTTGTCACACTTCAGCACGGTAGCTCAGCCAGCTGCTTTTTTACAAACGATGCCTTTCAGTTTTGGACATTTAGAAGATTTTCTTAAGAAGCCACAGTTAAAGCGAAAGAATGTTCTGCATGTATTTCACCACTAGAGCCTTGTGTTGTTTCATTTTTTGGTGAATTCCACTGGTGCATCAGGCTTTCGACTCTGTTTTTCTGAAAATACCGACTGTGATGTACGTTACTGGTGAAAGTGTCCAATTTTCAATGGTACCGTTTACCGTAAGGAAAAAAAATTGATGCTCGATGCTTACATGCTAGTGCTAATCATTGTATCACCATGTGTACCTGGTGTTGTATGTATCGACTTATTCTGCATGAAATGAAAAATATAGTTGTTTTTAGAAATCGGTATCTTTGGGACTTGTTTTACTGATATGAACGCTAAAAACTTTTAGACAAACAAAAACTGTGGTAGTACTAGCATTATGTTGTTGTAATTGTTAAATTTATTTTCATTTCTTTGTCAACGTGTGTTTAGTGCATTGGCCTGAAAAATTCTGCTCAAAGATTTTTATCGATAATTTTGGTAACTTGACATCTTGTGCTGAACAGAAGTCATTTCGAGGAAAGCAGCAGTGCTTGCCAAAATGTCAGCAAATCAGTGAAGAGATGTTGTACTTTGAGTGTATATAGCTTAGAACGGAGACAGTTCCATAGTTCCAAGGGACACTAGTCCGAACAGCCTCGGGGAGCTAAAGTTAGGGTTAGTGATGGGGTTAGGATTAGGAATAGAGATAAGTTGCATCTTTGGCTATACACCGTGTTTCAAAAAAACAGTCAAAATTGTTTTTGTCATAGCTACGTGAAATTTTTACCAATTTTGATAATTTTTGGCAGGAAGATGGTCGAGATGATAGAATTATGTAAGATGCACTCATTTGCCATTTCACCTAATTAATGTCAATGCACTACCGTGTGAAAAACAGATGCTCCAATTTTGCATAACACTGAGCTGTTGTCTCCAGTAAACGTTGTAACGACTTAATTAAACACACAATAAGTGAAATCTACATCATTTGGCAGAATTGCAGGTTTGTATAACAACTCGCTTGCAAATTATCGGAGTTTATGCTCAAAGTGTGCCCAGCGTACATGGACACAATGGCTTAGATGCAACGCCACTGGCTGATAGCGGAATCAAAGGTTGACTGATCAAACTGCATTCACTCATCGGTTAGACATGTTTTAAGCTCATAAGTCAGCTATTTTGTTGTCTGCTATTTTTACCTTAAAATATTTAATACCACAAAATTAATAAATTATGTGGCGCCTGTCGAATTGATAATGCAAAGGTGAGCAATTGGATACAAATAATCACCATGAAATATAACAATTTGGTGCATCTGTGTTTCACATGCTAATGCATTGACACAAATTAGATGAGGTGGAAAATAAGTCCACCTTACATAATTTTATCGTCTTGACTATCTTTATGCCAAAAATTATCAAAGTTGGTGAAAATTTAACAAAGTTATGAGAAAAACAATTTTGAGTGCTTTTTGAAACACAGTGTATAGTGGATCTTGGCTATAGCGATTCCTGGTTATAGTTGACCGGAATGTGACCAAATTATTACTAGTGCTCTCTTGTACTAGTGAACACTGACCAGTGACTGCTTAGAAGTCATATGTCAGAGTGTGATTTTGTCATAGGTTGGTGCTGCTACAGCTATCGGTGAGCAGCCAATCAAAGGCCTTGTTGATGCCGGCTGCGGAGCTCGCATGACAGTCGCCGAGGCTCTTACCAACCTTGTCTTTGCACGTGTCTCATCTCTCCAGGTTTTTTATCGATGTTTTTATTATTACTGCAAAATTGAAAATTTAAGGAATAATATTTTACAGCCAAGTTTCTTTAAAATTCCAAAATAAACCTATTTGGCAGTTTAAACTACTAGTTGGCAATGCTTCAGATGCATTGCAAAATCCACTGTGAGGAAAATGCTGGGCTTTGAATACTTGTTGGTGATGCTAGTTAGTGCCTGTGAAGGCCTATGCTAATAATAGTAAACACATGTCCTGCGATGAAGCTGTTCACTTCTGGTTGTGGGCGCCATTTTGATGTGTTGATGTAGTTTGTCGACTCTCACACAAGGCGCGTACACCCATCTAATGTTTGCATTGGCTTGCAGGCTTCTGCAGTGTCATCGGAATCAAAATGGTGGTCATAGGCTGGATTCCCTGCAGCCTAATCGCTCGCATGATTTATGTTACTAGCATGGGTGGATTGGTGGTATAGCGGTAGGGTATCAGCTGTACTATGGAAAGGTCGTGGGTTTGACTCTCGGTCGAGTCACTATCAATTGGTTACTGCTTGGATGGGTGACTGGTCAGGTAAACAATCTCGGTGTGTAACCAGCTGCTTAGATCAATTCAGCCTTCCATCCCTTTGGGGTAGGTAAATCGACTATCTGCCTGTCTGGCTGGGGTTAAGGTGGGGCGCATTCACCTGTGTTGGGTGGCAGGTAACACTGTGTGATCCCATATGGCAGGTGATGCTCCGTAGCTATGTGATGGGTTTTCTATTAAGAGCTATACGTCATCTTTACCTTTTTTACAGATCTTGGTGCCTGTGATGCAGGATGTGAAGTGCAGTGGTAACTGGATGTGGGCCGCTAAGCTCCCCGGTGAAGGAGCACGCCTCCATGACGCCTGCTCTGCTATGTGTGAACTGATGCATGAGCTCGGCATTGCTGTTGATGGGGGCAAAGACTCACTCAGTATGACTGCTCGTGTCAACGACGGCATCGTTAAAGCGCCAGGTTGTCAGTTATAAACTGCAGAGACTTCTATTGCTGAATGCTTATTTGCTCCTTTCAGGGTTCTCAACAGACCTGAATTTTCAGGATGTTATGACTTCCAAGCTAAAAATTTGAACGTCGGTGTACAAAATTTGGAATTTATGCGGTAGGTCTACAAGAAAACACAAGCAAAACAAGAAAAACCCAGCTAACGCAAAGGGGAACGCACAGCAGCGGTGCATGCTTGAATGCCCAGTAAAACAAAATCTATGTTCAGCCATCCTCGCAACCTGCTTCTTTTACAGTCGCCAGAGGGCGCCAGACGAACGGCAGCTAATTATCTATAGTGTTTTATTCGTACTTGCCAGGGGGCGTCACCTGTCTCGCTCGGCCAATGCCGTATCAGCTAGAAATCGCAAATTTTTTCTACCCTGCTCTCATTTAGCGCCCTCGCTTGGGGTGACTTTTTTCTAATTTATGGAAAAGCTTTACTGATCCCAAAATGGTTCCTGAAACTAGAGTCTTCCAGGCAGCCGACGGTGAAGATTTGGTAATCCTAGCTTGCACCGTTTTTGACTGATCCACCCGTGTGACAGACAGGCAGACAGACAGACAAACAGACAGATAGAATTGCGATGACTAAGATGCGTGACAGCAGTAGTTGCTATCACGAAAAAATTAACATAGTGCAAAACAATACATCTTCGTGAAATGAAATATGCAGAAACACGACAGTCATTGAAAGTTATTGGACTAAATAAGCATTTGAATACAGATTCTAACATCTGACACAATAATAGGCAGTTTGATTTGGCCGTCGTTGGCTTAATTTTTTGGGTCTATTTTCGCGGAGACATCTGCTATTGAAAACCCTGGCTCCTATACAACTTTATGTTTAGTAGTGACATTTTTGACTATTTTATCTCGTGTATCGGTCTTTGCTTTGAATTTCTAATGATGTTTGTAGTTAAACAGTATTTGTATGAACTTGTATGAATGTGCAGTTTTTTGCATAATATTTATACCAGTTTCATCAAATTTCTTGTTTATTTTGCTCTTTTGTCTATACATTTTAGGACAGTATAGCATTTACTTCTATATGCAACCTTTATTTGCCAAAATATTATGCTCTTATTGGCTATTAGCTTGAGGTTATTTAAATTTAGTTAGATCTTCCTGGATGCAATGAGTGTTCTTATTGTGTTGTAATGTATGCAGGTTGTCTGGTTATATCGGCTTATGCCCCATGTCCTGACATCACAGCCACCGTTACTCCTGATCTCAAGTGTTTTAATGAGCATGGTCAGTCGGCTTTATTTCTTACATTTAGCTGTAAATAGATGTCACAGTGTTGATGTCTCACGGAAAACTTTGGTTAGTGAACTGCTAACTCACCAGGAATGGTTTATGGTCTTTTAAATAAGCCTGGGTGGCCTAGTTTTATGCCAGTTTCGTATGGTCAGTGGTCATTGATGGTATACTACTGATCCACTTTGCTGTACTTTGCCATTGTACAGCTGTAATTATCAGATCAGGGTGGCCATTCTTCTGGAAAACATGGAAAACCTGGAAAAGTCAGGGAATTGAAAAGTGATCAGGGAAGAGTCGGGGAAAATGAATTATTACAATTATTCAGTTGTCGCAAATATTGTTCAAAGCATATGAGATATACAATAATAGCCTATTAAGGGCTACATAACACCATGGATCAGTTATACTTTGTATACATACCTATATTATCCCATTGGAGTATATTGGAGAATGTAGGTGTCATAGATATGTCAGTGTGTACGAGTGTTGCAGAGTGAAATAAGTGCATTTATATATCGCTACAGTTGCGAGGGGCAATACTTTGTCTATGTTCCCTTAAAATATCTGGAAAAGTCAGGGAATTTGATCATGACTGGAGAGTGGCCACCCTGAATTATACAGCAATCTTCAATTATACAACATTTCCATACCTCCTATTAAAATGTTACAGATGTCTGCCATGACAGCTGGCAGTAAAGGATGCAATCTGCCCATAGCCAGAGACATTCTGAAATTCTGAAATATGTGCAAACTTGTTATCTGGGAAGCATCAGTTTGGTTTCTCAGCACTGTACCATTGTTATTACTTGACATTATAATTATACACTTTTATACGGTGCTGTTACTTTACCACATATGAGCAGTTGAGTGACAAAGGTATATAAATGTTGTTTTTTTTGTAGTTTTAAGAAAAATGATGTTGAAAATTGGCATTTCATTAATCATTATTCACCTATGCACATCTTTCAGTCAGAATTATACACAAAGGTCAAAATGTCCTATTCCATCAGCCAATGGTTTGATAATGTTAAAACACACTGGTGCACTTTTACCGTTTCCCGGAGAGAGAGTGAGTAGCTTTTTAACGGCACGTTACGCAAAATAGGCCCTTCAGTGCCAGAGAGAGCTGAGCTGATGCGTAATTTGAATGGATATACATTGTAGTTCAGCCATGGTTTTCAGTATCACATCTTCACTTTTGACAATAGATTCCTTGGATTTTTGTGTGCTTTCTGGTATACAAAAACTGCATGTTGTGCATAAGTGCGTTGACGCACTTTTACCCCTTAACCAACGCTATTATCCATCTGTGCAGGTGTAATTGTTTACGTGAAGCTATCGCTAGGGAAGCATCGACTTGGTGGCTCAGCGCTGGCTCAATGCTACGGACAGCTTAGTGACTGTGCACCTGATGTTGATGATCCAAGTCTACTTGTCAGCGCGTTCAACGTCACTCAGACTTTAATTGAAGGTATGGCTTTGTCGTGTCATCGCTCGTCAGCTCCGAAATGTCCCAAGATGCTGATCATGTTGTGTTGTATGCGATCAGTGAGACTGTTTCCAAAAAATGGATTTTATTTCGTTTCTTTTGGGTTTCGGATTTTTTGAGTTCTTAGGTTAAATCTTTTTGTAAAAGGAAACAACTTGATGGGTTTTTGGTAGTTCTACAGGTTTCATGTGGTTGATTTTTATGAGTTTCTGTTTGCTCCACACAACATAATATATACTAATATTTGCAAATTGATGCATTTTAATATTTCAAAAACTTAGCCATATTAAAATATTTTATTATCAGTGGAACAAGAAACTACAATTGAATTAAGTTTGGTTTGGATTTTTAGCAGGTTTTTAGGTGGATTTATCCCCACAAAACCCACTAGATACTGGATTTTTTGGGTACATGCCCTGGTGTCTGAAGCCTGACCATTAAGTTATGGGAGAAAAGAGAACAGAATCACCACTCTGTTATGGGATTATAATGAGCTTGCAAGGAACATCTCTAAAAGTTTGCAGCTTTGAAGAAATTTGCTAAAAAGTTGCATCATAATTCAGGCCAGATGTCAAATCCCACACTTCAAAGGTAACTCAAAGACTTTATGTCCATTATGCATAAAGGCTTGTCTGGTCCACATTAATTTGGGTTATACACTGTGACCAAAAAATTAATGTACTATGTGAGGTGGTTTTTCTCGGTTTTTCTCATTCCATTATTGTTTCAAACATTTCCGTTCATTCTAGTTCATGTGGTGGCTTAAACTGACAGCCTGTCTCTTAGTTTTTAAGTGCAAATTCATTATTGTATCATATTGTATTGTATCATATCATGTAGTACTTTTTTGAGCCACAGCGTATGTGCTCTGCACTGGTTGTGACCAAGCTGTCATTGTGTTACAGCGGGGTTGTTGTATTCTGGTCATGATGTCAGTGATGGAGGTCTCATCACTTGCCTTCTGGAAATGGCATTCGCTGGCAACTGCAGCGTTGAAGCTGATTTTATCACCGAGGATGCAGGTTTGAACAAGTATCGGCATTGTCTCAGATTTTTCATGTTTTTGCTGTGCTGTTACGTTACAGAACTTCGATTCACAATTACATTGTGACAATGTCTTGAGCTATATCAGATTGTTCTTAGATTAGATTAGATTGGATTAGATTCATATTTCTCATAGTGCGATCTTGGCTTGTTGGTCAAGTGCTAAAAGCAATGGTGCAGTTTAAGAAGCTGTAAATAGGCCATAGTGTTCGTGGTGAAAACTTTATTTAGCTTGATCAAGTGTCTTGGCAAATAATTTTTATGTCCTTTTGTAATTAATGAGCAGCTATCTTGACCTGCTATTTATTTTTATGCGTGAAAGCAGCTACTGCTTTCAGCGCGTCTTAGCCATCGCAATTCTGTTCGTCCGTCCATCCGTTTGTCTGTCTGTCCATTCGTCCGTCACAAGGGTGGATCAGTCAATAACGGTGCAAGCTAGGATCATCAAATCTTACCGTCGGCTGCCTGGAAGACTTTGGTTTCAGGAACCATAAAGCTTTTCCATGAATTCGAAGGGGGTCACCCTGAACGAGGGTGCTAAATGAGAGGGGGTGGACAAAATTTGTGATTTTTGGCCAATAAGTCGCTGTATCTCAGTAACGGTGCGAGATAAGGCCTAGGTTACTATTAATCACTAATAGGAAGTCGTACACTGGCCCTCGATTGGCGCTGAATTCAATGACCTTGAACGACCTTGAACGCTAAAATAGGGGGTTTTATGGATTTTTTTGGCGATTTTGGGCTGCGACACAAGTCTATATCATTCACAAGGTGGCGCCACGGAACTATCGTTATGCAGTCTAGATAGAGAATTTGGTATTTGTATTTGTGAACACCCCAATTTTCAGCTAAACTACTGAACCGGAACTGCTATAGGCTTTCGCACGTCGCGTGAGCATTAGCTTAAATTTCTTGTTCGTCTGTGCTATTGCAGATCTACCAAGAATTTGGAATAATTTACCAGTGTGTGTTTAGTTTTACAAGATTGAATTTCCTGCTAATGTTATTCCCAGCAGTTAAATAAATGAGGTTCTAGTATGTTTTGGTGATTGTGTACAGTGCCAGCGGTCAGCTTGCTGTTTGCTGAGGAAGTTGGGCTTTTGCTGGAAATAACCGAAGACTCACTCCAGACGGTGGTGGATGCGTATACCCAAGGAGGTGTTAGCTGCAAGAGGATTGGAAGATGTTTTCACAACTCACCAACTAACATGGTATGCTGCATCTGTGCTCAAATTCTAGTGTCTCATTAACTTATCTTTAATTGTTGCCGAAGCATATTTTATTGTCTTGTCCTAAACCGTTTGGAGTAACAGTTTGATAAACTGTTTTTTTCTTTGATTTGTTCAGTTAATCTTTTAACTTTTGTTGTTGATATTTGGACTTATTTCGATGCGATTTTATATTGCCATTTTTGCATTTACTGTGTTGCTTGTACACTGCTGTAATTTTCTTGTGTTGAAACAGATGTTTTGAAGCAGTATTTTTTCTGCTAAACTAACTGGTCTGCCATTCCAGCAGACTGAACTGTTTTTTAAAAATACTAATCAGTTTTTCAGCATTTTTTGTTATTGTTTTTTTTGGTGAAATGCTGCAAATTAAGCTGGATTGATCGATTGATACCCTTATTTTTCAGTCAACATAAAGGTTCTATTGTCATCTTGTACTGCGGTGCTGTTAGGTGTCTGTTAGGGTGAATGGTGAGCTGATTCTGTCTAATACAACCTCAACACTCCGGGATCTGTGGGAGGAGACAAGTTTCCAGCTGGAGAAGCTCCAGGCGAATCCTGCTTCTGTAGTGAATGAGCAGAGATTGCTAAAGTTCCGACAGGCTCCTTCCTACTTTATCAGCTTTGACCCGGAAACCATTTTCTCTTGCAGTATTCTACCTCGCAGTGCAGGTTGTGGGTGCATCTTTTTTTGTGAATTTTATCTTTCAACTCTATCCAGATTACGAAGCTTTGGTTCTGTTCGGTGTGTTGATCCTAAAGGTCGTATAGTTAGCTGTGTTGGCTTCTAATTTTCTATTTCGTACGTAAGTTGGTTTTAGTTGCACTTTTGACTTTCACTTTCATTAACAGATTGTCTTTTTTGCTTACGTAGCAGTATGTAGTGTACTGGGAAATATTCTTACATTTTCGTTTAAAACAAACGGAATAAGTACTGTATTGTATACTAGTGGTAATTGTGGCCAAGTGGTTTAAGATCATTGTGCTACTTTACATATGGTTTTTCCCATATAATGTTGTTGTTGTTGTAGCCCGCAGCTCCCCTTTTTCGCTTGACTTTGTCATCGAGCTTGAGAAAATCAGCCACTGCGTCTGGATTGAGTTGTCAGTTGTGTCGGGCAGGCAGGGCACTGGAACAATTGTTCAACGGAGTGTGGTGCCACTCCACAGTCTGGGCAAACATTTGTCACACCTTGTGCATATGTATTGCTAATAGCCCCAGATTGGAGGTTTTATCCCCCCTTAGATTTTTCGTTGGCATGAGCAGACTCAAAACTACTGAATGCATACAAGTGATATCATTGCACATTTTCCAACCTGCGCCAGTTTGATATGTTATAATGTGGTTTATTTTTATTTCTGTGTGAATTGTGCTGAAATAGGTAATATGATCGGGCTGGTTTGATAATTTGGGGTTACACGGGTGAGAAGGGGTTTCAGATTTATCAAAACTTTACCCACAGTCTTAGATCTTATCATATTTTGTTTATTCTTTATGGTACAACTGTTGTAAACAGTGGTACGGGCATCAGTCTTGCCACCAACACATGGTGATCCACTTTTTGTGGCGTTTATTTGCTATTTTACAATGAAACGCCTTTGCCTTGCAGTGCATATTTTTCCACATGCACATTTCTGTCCTTCTATCTGCTTCTGTTTCAGAACTTTTTCTGTTATGTATTCTTTAACCTAAGCAGTTGTGCAATGCCCACATCACTATTCTGTGTCGAGCAAAGATCTAAAATCCCTGGAAAATCCCTGGGGGGGGTTTCATTTGTCAACCCACCAAAGCCCCACTCAGTGAGTTGTGCACTACACTATGTCCTAAAAAAGCATCCCCGACATTTTCGACTGTAACTTGAACACCAGTTATCAAATTTTGATAATTTTTGGTACGAATATTCTTGACACAACTTGCCATCAAATTACCGTTGACCGTTCATTTTCCCACCTCACCCAATGTATGCTTCTGCACTACCTAGGGAAAGTAGATCAAGCGAAATATGTGTTGAAATAAACAGAGAACCTGAAAAAAACATCCCCGACATTATCGATCGTAACCTGAATAAAGATTAGCAGATTTTAATAATTTTTGGCAGAAATATTTCTTACACAACTGGCTATTAAATAAGTGTTTCCACCTCACCCAACGTCTGCTTCTGCACTATCTCGGGGAAACTGGACCAAGCATTATACATGTTAAAATGAATGAATAAATGTCAATCAATTCCATCTATTCTAATCGGTGGGCCCCAACAGCCATTGTATTCCAAGGTTTGTGTGTAGCAGTGTGTCTACCAGATGAAGTATAGGAATGTTTGTGAAGTCAAGAAGTGACTAGTAAGACCTAGATTGATTTGGAGCAGAACATTATCCATACTGTTGTCAATGAATGGAGAAAGCGTTTACTTGCCTGTGTACGCATAGTGGGCCAACATTTCAAGCAGTTTTACTGCAGGCAGTTGAAAAATGGACATCTCTATGAAATTGACATTTCATCCAGATGTTGAATAAGTGTCAGAAATGTAAACAAAATGTGTTTTTACACGTTATGTTAATTAAGCAATCATATCGCATTGAATAAAAAAGTGACATTTCTTTGGTTGAGTTTTTCCCAGATAGTGCAGAAACAAACGTTGGACGAGGTGGGAAACTGAATGGCCATTTGATGGCAAGTTGTATTCATACCAAAAATTATCAAAATCTGATGATTTGGTTTTCAAGTTACAGTCGAAAATGTCAGGGATGCTTTTTTGGGACACAATGTGGTGTTGTGTGGTGAATGGTTTAGATACAGTGCCGACGGTTGCAGTCATTCGTGAGGAGGGAAGCAACGGTGACCGTGAAATGGCTGCTGCACTGCACATGGCGGGCTTCGAGGTCTGGGACGTCAACATGCAGGACCTGAAGACTGGAGCTGCTACTTTGACCATGTTTCAGGGCGTAGTGTTTGTTGGCGGATTCAGCTATGCTGATGTCTTGGGTTCAGCCAAAGGTCAGATGATCCTTTCTCCTTACCTTACCTGCGAGGCAGATGCCACTAAGGCAGCATTCAGCGCTCAGGCCACTAGTTGTGTCCATTGCGCATCCCCGTAAAGCCAGAGGCTATAGAAATCTCCCTGGGGCCAACGTATGCTACATAACTCATTACACTCCATATGGTAAAGATCTAGATGCTTGAGTCTATTGAGTGGGAGTGTATTACACTCCATTGATTCTTTTTCATTCTGCTGCTAAATTTTTCCCTCTGTTACTAATGTGTGCCAGTAATGGAGTTCTCAAGACTCCCTAGGGTTTTGGTCTTGAGGCACTTCCCAGAGAAAAAAAAATAAAGTCTTGGTCTTGGCAAAAAGGTCTCCTGAATTTTGAGAATTGTTGTTAGCAGTTACTGTTACATATTTTGACAGCATTTAACCAGTTATGGGGTTATGCTTATCGTCGACAGGCATCAAGTAGCATGCATTGCATATTTTGTCACGTTTAGTCATATTTTCTTTAACGAAAATTGTTGGCATTAATACGTTGAACATTTGATGATGCATAAAGTCTTGGTCTTGGAAAAAGTCTTACTTACATGTGTGCTACCGATGTGAGAGATTAAATGATTTTATTGTTCTTGTATTTTCTAACATTTGGTTAGTTCTGGTAATGGTTATTTATTTTTATAGTCAACTTTTTGAATATTGACTGTTGATTATTTGTCAGTTTCAGTGAAAACTAATGGTGGTTATTGTGCCAGAAACATGCGTGTTTTATCATTTTTAATATATAGTGTCGGTTATTCAGCTAACAGCTGTCACAACTGTATTGAGACAATGATAGGTTTTTATTATCATTAGTATAACAACGACTTAAATGTTTCATCCAGTCACGTTCTTAGGAGAAAGGCATTATTGCTTATCAAATGCTTGTTGTGATATCTGCTACACTCTTAATGACCTGACTAGTGGACAGTTTAATGACTGAAATTTTATAAGTCGGATTTTAACAATTGATCACATTATTACGCATTAATTTTCACAGTTCACCTTGCAGCATTTCTGCTCAATTTAACAATTAAACTTTTATAAGTCGGGTTATTAACGACTGGTCACGTTATTAAGCATTGATTTCCACAGCTTTGCTTGTGATACTTTCGCTGTATTTTAATGAGGCTTATATAGTACCGGTGGCTTTCTCGACAGGGTGGGCGGCGGCTATCCGTTTCAACGACAACGTCCGACAACAGTTTGATGAATTCCACTCACGTAGCGACACGTTCAGTCTTGGCGTTTGCAACGGCTGCCAGCTGATGGCTTTGCTCGGCTGGGTCGCCGGCTGTGAAGGTGAATGTCCCATGCTTCTGCTTGTGCCTGTGATTTTTATGTTTTTTTTTACAATGCCAGCGTTGACTAGTTGAGAACATTCTGTTAAACACTGGGAAAACTATCTGATTAACAGAAACAAACTGTTATTGGTTGCAGACGTGTAACAAGTTCTTTTCTTCTTCAGTCTTTTGCCTGAATGGCAGGTTTGGGACAAATTCCTCTGCCAGCTGTTTGTCTTCTGCGCTTCTCTTCAGAATGACATAGTGCTTGCTTGTGATGTCGCTGAGCATTTGTAGATGCTTTCGGCCGCTTGTTGCTTTGCCCAACATTGTGCCTTCAAAGTCATAACTGAGAGATAGGGACTGGGAATCGTTTGTAGGTGTGACAGTTTCCATGTCGGTTAGCAAGTAACATTGAGCAGGTTGTTAACGTACAACGTGCATAGGTCAACTCAGCCTACTTCCCTCAGCGGGACTAACTGTCAGTAATAGCTCATCCATTGTGAGCAGTGGGATAAAAGCCTGAGCATTATGGTCTGATTGGGGCTGTCCTGTGTCGGCTAACTGCACCGCGGGTCTTGTTGTTTGCAATATGTTATGTTGTTGTGCGTTGGCAGAGAATGGCAGAACAGAACCAGGTATTGTGTTAAGTCACAATGAATCGGAACGTTTCGAGTCACGGTTTGTGACCGTATGTATCAACGATTCGCCATCAATAATGCTTGCTGGAATGCAGAACTCGGTGCTTGGAGTATGGGTGGCTCACGGCGAAGGCATGTCTGCTCTGTCCTGTACAATTTTAGTAATTATAATGAAAACCGGGACATTTTTTACGCGCGAAAGCAGAATGCTTCACGCGTCTTTGCCATCGTCTGGGCGTCCGTCTCCGTCCGTCACACTCGTGAGCTGTATCAAAACGGTGCAAGCTAGGATCACGAAATCTTCACCGTGGACTGCCCCAAGGTCTCTAGTTTATCGTGACAAAATTTTTGTGCCACTGGGTGCAGGGGTTTCCCTCGAACGAGGGCGTCGAAGGGGGGTACCCGCCTTAAAAAGACGTCATTTTGCCGTTATTGGCTCGAATAATGTGAAAACTGTTGCAGATAGGTACATACATGCTGCTTATCATAACAAGCACTGGTGACAGGCTTTTTGGATTTATCAACATCGATGACCTTGAACGACCTTGAACCCTAAAAATATTGATTTTAAGCGA
>Ga0056128_1002938_pt1 | contig 20590 bp, 11 predicted proteins | sample WorMetLIZISLAND2_FD_71113 | JGI IMG/M metagenome (GOLD analysis project Ga0056128, IMG submission 71113) | Marine gutless worms symbiont microbial communities from Max Planck institute for Marine Microbiology, Germany - Olavius geniculatus... ... | reverse complement strand
CACTGCAAGATATCACTCAGTCGGCGGGCCGCAGTGCTTTTAGAGACGACAAAATGCAATAAAAGCAGTAAATAATACAAATTACAAAAGTATAATATAGTTAATTTTACAGTATATAGTTCAGAACTTCAGTTTTGCTCAGTCTTCAACGAACTCTGCCCGCTGATCTGGCAGCGTTTGGCAGCAACCACAAAGTCGACATCAGGCTTGAAATTACGGGTGGTAGCCAATCGCAATGTTGCATGCAGATGTTCATCAGTGAGTTTTGATCACAAAACGAATTTGTTGATCTTCATTGATGAGAAGAACTGTTCACAAACGTACGTACTGCCAAACGTTGCCATTATTTCTAGGCTATAAATGTTGGCTTGACTGATGGCCAGTTCACACCTACCGATGCAACTCAACTCAGCGGAGCATTGTGGTGTCATGCGCTGTGCACAAACCATTCATTCACTTCTTTATTGCAACAAATGTTAAGACGCATTCGCTGTTACGAATAATATACACACATACGATTATGTTAGGAAGTAAGTAAGTAGGCCTATGTATTAGTTTTAATGGAAATACAAGCCGACCGGGAGTAACAAGCGGACAGGTCGCTATACTCACTGTGCGCTTGATCTTTGCCATATTATTGGCCTGCGGCCTCCATTTTTGGCCCTTCGGGCCTCATCTCGGTCTGCGGCTTCGATACACATGCTACGCTGCAGCATTACCGCTAGCTATAAAGATGTTGATGATGAGTCACCATGGTGACGATGTCTATATGACGTCACAGCCAATCGCAGTCCAAACTGCTACGTCCCTCTTTAAAATAAGACACAGGATATTTGACCGGTAGCCGGTCAAATATCCTATAGGCTATATGACCGGTCACTGGTCAAGACCGGTCAAATATCCGGCCGGCCCTGTAACCCTAACTCTAACCCCAACGCTAATCCTAATCCTAAGCCCTAGATATTACACCATAATATTAACGCAAATTCTTGTCATTAGCGCGTACACTATCTATAATGTCATTCGCTACGTGGCGACTGCGATTTTTCGTTTTGGCCAGTCAAATGGCCTACAGGCTATTTGGCCGGTTGCCGGTCAAATAGGCACCGCGTTTAAATGAATAGATACATTTGTAGGCGTACATAAAAACGGTTTTCAAATATTAAATAGGTTGTAAGTGATATATCAGTAACTTAAAACAATAATTGAATCTATAGCGCAAGGTGCAGAAATCACATATAGCACAACTGTCTCAAAAACATTTTCTGCGGATTATAAGACAACGATAAATGAAGAATGAACAGCAAACGGTGTCAGTATAATGTTGCACAGTTAAGGCACGGGCGGGCGTTGTTTGCTAGCCTGGCTGAGCCGTTGAGTTGAGTTGAGTCGGCGTCGTAGATGTGAATTCGCAATGACTGGCCAGCTAGAATATGCATCAGTATTAAGCAGCATGGTCTGAAAATTAGCTGGTCACTTTGAAAGAAGACGCTAAAATGCTAAATTTCTTAGCAACTGCCTTAGTAGGCCCCCCAAATATAAAGCAACTGAGCTGACCAGTCCATGAAAATGCCTTAGGCCTAATTAGAAATTCGCACTGCGGCAGTACGGCTGATGGTAACAAACTGGCGATGCTGTGCATTATGCATGTATTACGCCATGCAACCTAGCTGTTTTGTAGTGATTTTACGTAGTAGGAACAGGGTACCCGGTTCCTAAAACGGGTAATGCTGCAAATCACTACTGTTTTGTCCATGTGTCGGCTTGTGCAGGAGTACAAGGACTTGCCGGACAGCAAGGATCGGCCGGCGTCGTCGGCCTACAAGGTGGCACGGGCTGGACCGGGGCGACCGGACCGCCTGGGTCTATGGGTTTCACTGGAGAGCAGGGACGGCCTGGACGCTCTGGGTTGGATGGCGAGTCCGGACTTCCTGGCGCCACCGGATACACCGGGTATACCGGTGGTACAGGACCTTTGGGTGCGTATAGACAAACGCCTCGTTCTGCTGTACACTGTCTTACAGTCTTAACGTCAATTAATCAGCTCATTATTTGCTTGCTCAGAAATGACACTATACAGTATAATAAGAACCGGTAAGCCGGACAGCAGAGCTCTTAGCAAAAAACACTTAAAAACTGCCTTTAAACCTGTGTAAAAATTGGAAACGCTACAATTTTTTTTCTCAAATTGATAGTAACAGTACGCTCAAAAGTTTGTTGAACAACATATCCACAACAAATCAAAGCAGCTGGGGTTTGGTCGTTAATGTGACGTATTTGGGTGGGGCAATTTGCCATGCCCCCTCTGTGCTGAAAAAACTGTACAATTTTTCTTCCTGAAACATCAGTCAACAAGAAAGCTCCAAGACCCCTGCTCTCTTCGTTTAATCTCAAATGTGACACGGTTGCGTTGGCCTAGCTTGGTTTGTTTTTCGTCAGCTTGGTCGTGTCGCCCGACACTGCTGTCGTGTTATAATGTTCGCTGCGCTGACAAGGCGCTAAGTGATCATGGTGTGTAATTGATCTGAGGTCTTGTGTCTGTCTGTGTGCAGGTCGTGTCGGCTGGACGGGTCAAACCGGTCGCATAGGTGCAACTGGAGCGTCCGGTAGGCAGGGTCCATTGGGTTACACTGGCAGTACAGGACCACGAGGTCCAGCGGCCTTAGCACTTGGAGGTACGCAATCAGTCAGACTCAGTCCTGATGAAATCACCGACCTGCTTGATTAGCTATCAGAGATGGGTTTGAGGCCAGCGTCTTTAAGGCCAAGGCCAAATCGAAGGCCAATGGTTTTCAAAGCCAAAGCCAAGGCCAGGCAAGTGGCCTCTGAGGCCAGTGGTCATCGGGGCGAAGGTCACTCACTACGTAAGTGAGTAAACTAAGTATGGCCGTTTTATACTGCGCATCAAAAGCCAGTTTAGTCTTATTTAAATCGCAGTGAACCATAAAAGTTATCAGACAAGCGTAGTTTCAGTGTTTCAGACTAGATACTTCAAGACTGATAACTGACTAGAGGCCCGGGTGTATAGAGGTTAAGGCTACAATTCTTTGTTACCTTTAGAATTCCATCTATCTTAGCTGTAGTGAACGCTATAGCAATGAGTCTGTCTTAGTTTGAAACACACCTATGTCTATGTCTATCAGAAACATAGCTTATGTATTTAGGCAGTGGTTTGTCTGCTGGCCGCACCGCGGTGAGCGTCAGCTAGGTCGGGAAGATGCAGTATCCTAGTTCTCCCGTCCGAATCTGCTAACGTAGCTATAGGCTATAGCGCGCCGTCCCGACTGACTAGCCTAGGCCTATATGCTCACGCGTTGTTGTTAAAGGTTGAGAGATTAAAGGTTGTGTATAATGTAATTACCGTATACTGTATATAGCTCTTTATGGGAAATCCATCGCAGAGCTAAGGAGCATCACCTACCACTCGAGATCACACAGTATTACCTGTCACCGATACAGGTGAACGCACCCAACTTTAACACAGGCCCCCATACTCGATTTACGTACCCCGGATGGACAGAAGGTTGAGTTAACCTTGGTGTTGGTTATTATTTATTATACCCGGATGGTTTACCTGACCGCAATGAGTCACCCGTCCAAGTAGTAGCCACTTGACAGCGACCCGACCAGGAGTCGAACCCGCAGCCTCTCGATCGTAAGTCCAACACACTGCCAAGCCACCTATGTCTGTGTCTGTGTGTCATTTCCAGCTCTGAGGGTGGACCTGGACTCGGCCGCGGCGAAGGCAGTCGATCAGCAGGCACGCCTCAAGTCGACGTCGGCAACGCTGAACACCATCACGATCGGCCTGATCGCCTGGGCGGTCGCCATCAGCATAGCTGTCGTTGTAATGACTATGTTGATTGTGCGTCGCATGCGGGTGTTGCGGGCGCGCGCGCAGAGACTGGCGGCTGTTAAGAGCCGCAGCCACATCGACGTCGACGAAGACACCGAGACACAACGATCGCCGTCCGAGCAGGACGCGACTAGTGTCGTCGATCTGGACCTCCAGGACAACAGCAACCACCTAGTAGAGGGACCCCTACAAGCGTGACACGCAATCTGCCCGTAGTGATGACTCGTCGGTGTTCTGTAAATGTGAAGCCAGCCAGCTTTGTTGTTGACTTTTGTTAAGTAATAATGTAATGATGTTTGTTGTTTTGCACTGCATTTAATCTGCGCTGCTTACTGCTGCAGACAGGCCTGCAGTTCATTTTCTCGGTAGGCCTACAGCCTAATTATCACAGCCTGCTACCCAGTCACTTGAAAACACTGTATTTCAGGCCGAGACTATTACTTTTATATTAGCTTTTTTCCAGTAGGCTAACTCTAATTAGTAGTATTATCTGAAATGTTTGATTTGAATGATTTTATGAAGCAAAAAAAACGCACGCAGAACAGTGGCCTTGTGCTTCACAGTATAATCACATAAAATTGCAGTATGCTATGTTGCAGTTGTTTTTGTTCATTTTCTTGTTCAGTGTGCTAATGTGAAGCTGCAACGAAGCGCCGATTCAATGGTGCTACTGCATAATTAGCGCTTTCACCTATATGCTTAATGTGCCTGTGAGATGTAGGGTTAGCAGCATCGGCTGTTATTTCAGTAAGTTTTACATTTTATTGATGCATATATTGCCTTATATTGGGCACAGAGTGACGGACGCTCATATTAGGCCTATAAGCCATCAGTGTTCGTTCAGGGTGCATCAGTTTGTTCAAATACAGCTCTAACATTCCTGTAGCATCTAACACAACGCCAAACACTAACTACTGTGATTTGTTGTTGTTGTTTTCTATTCTATTAAAATAGTCGTTGTCAATTTCTGTGTGTCGTAAGAAACGAAGCACCTGAGCCAACAAGTAGCTGGATTTACATCTTTCATGTAAAGCTGATGATACCATTCCAAATGTAGGCTTACGTATGTACAGCCTAGTCCTACATGTAGGCCTAATGTTGCAGTCAGTTTCAATCATTGTTTCAGCAAGTAATTTGAGAAAAGCTCACGTGACGCACGACAGCATCGGTGATGTCACCTAAGGAATACAATTGTACAACCTACAATACATCAATAAATTAATAATGCATTTTGCAGGAGTACTCAAAATTGAGGCTCCGTACGCAAAACTCCTTAAACATATGAGGTTTTAACTGAAACGGTTAAAATCTGCATCCTATGCTAAAAATTTCACGAACAAATTGTCCTGGTCTATAATTTCTATTATTACGCACAACAGCATGTAACACTATAGCGTGCACCTGTATATATATGCTATTGCAATTCTCTCTGTCCGTCCGTCCGTCACATGGGTGTATCAGTCAAAAATGGCGCAAGCTAGGATCACCAAATTTTCACTGTCGGCTCCCTGGAAGACTTTAGTTACAGGACCCGTAAAGCTTCTCCAGAAGATCGAAAGGGCCGGGTCACCCCGAGCCTGAGCGAGGGCGCTAAATGAGACGGGGTATGGAAAATTTGCAAGTTTTGGCCCATAAGTCGCTGTATCAAAGAAACGGTGTGAGATAGAACAATTATTGCTAATACAAAGTTGTACACGTGCTTTCGATTGGCACCGAAAGCAATGATCTTAAAGGACCTTGAACACAACAATAGGGGTTTTGTTGATTTTGTAATTTCGGTCTGCGACACACATTTCAAGAATAAACTGCGCCAAAATCACCAGATATAAACCAGGCCTCAATCTGCGCATTACATTTTCAGCATTAAACGTAAGTTAGATTTCAACAGTCCAAGTCCCGACCCCCTAGATTCAAGGAGGTCTGCGCGCACGTGCATCAAAGAGAGTAGCCCACCTAAAAGTTATCATCTTACCGCTGTTGGCTCGTCTAGAGTGACAAGTAATTTCAGCAAACCTCACGTAACGTGCGACAGCATCGATCCTACCAACTGGGCAATCATTGTAGGCCTGCAATAAAATTATAATGCACCTTCAAGAAGTACCAACATCTGATACCTCCATACGGAAGACTCCTTGAACCTAGGTCAAAACTCAGATGGTTAAAAATGCATCTTCTATGCTAAAAGTTTTATACGCAGGCTTTCCGGGTCCGTCTCTAGCAATTTCGGAGCAATTCACTTTTGAAATGTGCACCACAGCTGAAAATTGCAAAAAAAACACTATATAAAGTATAACCCCCTATTTCGGGGGTTCAACATCATTCAAGGTCATCGACGTTAACATCACTAAAAAGCGCGTCACTAGGCTTTTCATGATAAGCAGCATGCCTGTGCCTATCTGCAATATTTCTCATGCTAGATGGGCTAATAGCAGTAAAATAACCACTTTTAGGAGGTACCCCTTTGACGCTCGCGTGCGCAGGCCTCCTTGAATTTAGGAGGTCGAGACGTGGACTGTGGAAATCTGCGCTTAATGCTGAAAATTTCATATGCTGGTTGTCTTGGTCTATCTCCAGCCATTTCAACACAATTCACTTCTAAAATTCGCTAAACCCGTTTATTTTGGGTTCAAGGTAATCGATGTTGATACCCCTAAAAAGGTCATCACTAGTGCTCATTATGATGAGCAGCATATCTGTGCCTATCTGCAACAGTTTTCACACTAGACGAGCAAATAGCAGTAAAATAAGAACTTTTTAGCGGGGTACTCTCTTTCACGCCCTCATTCGAGGGAAACCCCATTACCCAGGGGCTCGAAATTTCGTCCCAAAAAACTACAGTTCTCAGGGCCGCCCACAGTGAAGATTTCGTTATTCTACCTTGCACCGTTTTGATACAATACAGTAGTGACAACAGACAAGACGCCTAGACACAGCATTCTGCTGTCGCGCGTAAAAACGACTGCAAATAAGACACAGACTTGCCGCTTACCGTAACAATAACTGCTGGCGTGCTTTTAAGAGCTCAGCATTGATGACCTTGGACGACCTACCCCCAAAATAAAGGGGTTTTAGTGATTTTTGTTGCAATTTTTGGCTCCGGTGCACACTTCAAGAGTGAATTGTAACAAAATAACTAGAGACAGACCAGGACAACCTGCATAGACCTACGTGTGATACTTTTGGTATAAAACGTACATTTTAACCACTATAGTTTCGACCTCCGAGCCTCAAATTTGGGTATCCTTTCAAAATGCATTATTTTAAAGCACGCTGTACACTGATTATCCATGTGAGAGCATCAACGCTGTCGCGTGTAAAGCGAGCTTTGCTCAAAATACTGGTATTCTTTTGTATTCAGCTAAACGGGTCTATCTTACTGAACTTTTCACTATACCCGCAGAGCAACAATGTCATACCAGCTATTGTGCGATAGTAATTTAATTGGTCAAACTGATTTTTTCACTCATTGTTGCTACTTCTAGTAAATACGTTATGATCTAGGCCCCTAACTGCGTATCTGGGCATAATGGCATGTTATGAACTATTTGAATTACCCACTACTTACCAGTTTACCTGGTAGTTACATTTCAAAATCAGCGAATGTTACAATAATTGATTACTATGATATCATCACTGACTTTTTACGAGATAGCTTTTGTTGACTCTTTGTAGCGGTCAACAGTATGCAGAGTTTGTTAGCTGTGTTATGCTAAAAACACTCGATGCAGATTAGAGGTGTGCATGGGAGTGGTAAATCCCATGGAAATAGCAATATAGCTTATAATGAGAATGGGAACAAAGTAGAGGGATCATGTGTGCAAAAGTTACCAGAATGATTGAGATGCAGAACTATCAGTTTTGAAAAGTTGACAAAAGCATGTTAAATGCAATTACTCAAAATTTTCTTATTTATTTAGATTCACAGCAAACAGGCCAAATTATTACACATTAGTATGTTTTTGCATCTTTAAAATTAGCATACATTTTCTGCTTTGCATTACAGCTCTATACAAATGGGCATGGGAATGTGAAATAGTGACACTGGAAGAAAATGGTAATAGGATTGATGTGTGGTCATGGGAATAATTTCATGGGAATGAGAGCAACAACTCGTCCCAGCACACATCTACTCTAGATAGCCTTGATCATGAAAACAAAGAAAAGTCTTGTTTAGTGTTGTCTTGAGAAAGTCCTGGTCTCAGTAGTGAAACAAGTCTTGCCTAGATCATAGGTATTCCTCGGGCTTCATGTAGGTCACATTGTTATCAATGAATGATACACAGTCCCAAGAAACTACACCTATGGTCTGTAATGGCACAATAACTTTAGTATCTGTAGTCCAAGACAGGCACTGTTATATCGGTAAGTTCTAGCTTCAAACAGAGTTACGACTGAAGCATACATTAAACACTGCAGTCAATACAACAGCTGATGATTGATTATCATTAATGTTGTGCATCGGTGTTGCTAGCAGACATGCTAATGAACTCTACTGAACAAAGATGGTCTACTTGTGCTTCTTTTAGACAAACAACACCAAAACATTCAGTCACCAGATAAAACTGACATTTTGGACAAGAAGAAGGCACTGCAGATATTTGTTGGCAACACAAACATACCACTTTAAAGAATATCATTAGATTCAACAGCTGCCATTTTGGCCAGAACCAGTCAACAGGTGCAACGAGAGCAGAATACTCATATCAAAAAATACATCATTCGTCTTTTCAAAACCTTGTCCATAAGCAAAAACGATCACAAAAGTACAAAATGAAAGACTTGGCATGTGCAAAAATGCAGTTCTGAATGCAATGCAGATGAAAAAAAGTTCACTGTAAAAACACTAGTGTATAAAACTGGTAATACTTAAATAGTAAAACACATATCAAAATACTGCATTAAGCAGTCACAATATGGCGTGTCAGTAATTGCGCCGGCGATCACTGCAATACACTGATGAATTCATTTCCAAATAGACGAAACTGTAGCGGACAGCATCAAGTGTGAACGTAATTGTAAAGATTACTTCCAACTCCAATAGTCCAATAACCACGACCACGCCAATCAACCTGTAAACAACAATCATGTTTGTTAATACACAAGTGTGTCAACTACGGACATCAGCCCACTTTCAACTTTCATTACAATCTGCTTATACTAAATCTTATATACTTATGCTTAGCTAAAAAAAATTTCAGCAAGAACAAATTCCTAATCAGCTTAGTCAATTTCTATGCAGAATATCTTATGCAAATGAAATCACTATGAAAGAAATTCTTAATCAATCTTAATCATACCTGTCTCCAGCAGATACCCCTATGCCTATTGTGTTTGATCCACTGCAACACCTATCGACCCTGCAGATTGAAACGTAGCCCTGTCTTTGCCTAGTTCTTGACTTCTTCTATCCGAAATAGTTGCTTAATTGCTCCAACACAGACAATGCTCGTCAACCAATTCACACTATACATCAACTTTCACTGTATCAGAAAAATATCGCATCAGAATAAGATTTGGTAGAATTCACTGAACATCAAACAAAACTTCAGACATTTTGCAGCTTACGAAATACAATCAAATCAGCTGTGAAATTAACTTCCATATTCATCATTAAAATCAACTAAGTATGCTCGGCCTAGTTTTTAAACTATCACAACGAGTGCTTAGTTTACTTAACCAACTGTAAATGCAAGCTGCAATATTATCGTTTATTACTAAGGTACAGCAGACAGCTATATGGGACCACAGTCTACACTGGCTAATATATTCAGAAAACATTCCTCCATGTGGCAAGTAATGCAATGTGACAGAAATACAAATAATTCACTTTCACTATTCTACTGACAATACACAAAATATCAAGACATTTTAGCAAATTACGCAAGCTGCCCATATGGAAATAATGCAGTAGTCAATGTATGACTTATTTCGCAGAATTTTGCAGTATTCGCTAAAACATCCCGTATCAGTTTAACAAATAAGAACTTGGTGTACAGAGAGTCACTGGTGGTGTGCAAGACATTGCAGAGTCCCATCAGACGAATGCAAAAATACACAAAGTCAGTCTATAAACAGCTGATAGCAGCGGTAGGGAGTCAGTTACGTTTAGTGACATTGACACTGTTCTAACTTCCAACCAACCAGATTAACTATATATACATCAGTGAGCTAGGGATAAAACCGGCAGCAGTAACAGCAGACCCACGCCCAAACATGAGGGCCTGTCCACAGAGGGTCCTACTCAAAGCGAGTGTACGTGTCTACAGTAAAGTCTATGGTGACTGAGATAGCAATTGGCTCAATGACGACAGGGATGCAAGCTTCCTCCTAGTCTCACAATTTGCTGCCTCCTATATTCCTATATTCCTGTGCACAACAAGCCAACAGACAAGCTATCTAGTAAAACCATCCAGATAACTTAGCTTAGTAAACAACTCACTAGATCTTATATACTATAGTGTTTGCTAGGAAAAGAGAGCATACAATTAAAACTAAGTGCGTGAAAATCAAAATATCATAATACAAATAATGGCAATTTTTGGCTGACCGTTAAGCTGTAAGCTTAAAGATCGACCCTCTGTCGTGGTTGTCGTCCGCCTGTCTATCACAGATGTATTTCGACTAAATGGTGCAAGATAGGGCCTGAGTTTATATAGATCACTAACAGGAAGTTGCATACTGGCTTTCAAATGACATATAAATCATTGATCTTGGATGACCTTGAAAGGTCATAATGCACTATAAAATGGAATGTCTCAAGATATAAGTGGTGCCGCTATATCGTGAAAATGGTGAGAGAGACAGCCAAGGTTACTATTAATCACTAATAAGAAGAGGCATATTCCTGTCAAATTAGATGCAAATCATTGACCTTGGATGACCTAGGAAGTTGCATATTGCCTTTCAAATTACCTGCAAATCATCGATCTTAGATGACCTTAAAGGCCAGTGCACGCTATTGTGGCTAAACGGTGCAAGATAGGGCCTAGGTTACTATTAATAACTAATAGGAAGTGGCATACACTCTTTCAGATTAAATAAAAATCGCTGACCCTGGATGAAGGTCAGTAACAACCAGTACAGTCAGCCCCACCCTAGCGACAGCTGGGCTTCTTGTATTAGTTTTATATCCAAACCAAGTGTGCTGCAACAGTACTATTAAATTTCTCTTAAAACTACCATAAAAAGACTGTAATCCTATGGGGAGTTTTATATACTGTTAGTGACTCAAATTCACAAAACTTGCATACATATTCAGCGACAATGGGGACCATGAGACAGACTAGCAACTAGCCGAGAAAATATCTGTGTGAGCCTATTGTTTATAATACCTGCTGCTGATGGGACGTCAAGCAATGTCATGCAAACAGAACTTATCTAATAACCCGAGTAACCGCCGCCGCCACCACCACCATAGCCACCACTGCCATAACCACCTGTCAGTACACCAAACAAATTCTTCAATCAATCAAAAGGCATCCACATAGACAAGCTAATGAATCAGAAGTGCATAGTGCATAATGACAAAGTAGTCCTAGGCTGAGTGCTCACATTTGCTCTAGGCAGTGTCAAACAGTTTTGTTCTTATACTATGTTCAAAAATGGTAAGAAATTCGGTAGATGTACAGTTATATGACAGGGAGTTCCAAATAGAAAAAGAGTAAGACAATGCAAGCCACATCTGAGGTACAGAATGCATTTTTATCAACTTGTCTGGAGGGCTACAGTATGGTCCAAGTAATAACTGATTATGTGCCCTCCAACTAATTACAGCATATTATTACTGAATACCAGTAAGTGTCAAACTCCACTACAGAGACGGACGAACACACACAATATTGTTGTACCACAAGTCGTACAACGTGTTGTAAAATTGTTGGCGTCTCGTCTGTTGGTGGTGATACCAGAAACGGACGAGACACGAACAAGTTGTAGATGTTGTACAACATTTTGTTTACAAAAGTCATACTGGGTAAAATGGAGAAGGAAGAGGACTAGCACATTTTATTCTGGCATGTGTTTGTGTCATATTAAGTATTAGCATGCTACTTAGATACGCTGCACAGAAGCAAAAAACACGTCATTCCATCTGGGTGCATGGCTGCCTCAAAGAACGCAACAGAAATTAAGCGTATAACTATTTATAGGTCATCCTGTACTTACTAGCACTTTTCGACCCAAAGACATCACAATTTCTCGGTTTTCTCCGTAGCGCTGAGTTTAGTATTACACAGTTCTGGTCATTATAAAATGCATTTATCACGTTTTCTTTAGAAAATTGAAGCACTGTCATCTGCTTCTCATGTTTTCATCTATTGCATCACTGATCACGTGTATACAGGTATACAAAGGATATCCAGACTGCATCGGTATTAGTTATCAAAGCAAACCTCCATATGGTCCTGCTCCGCGCTGGCTGTAGCCAGTTTGTTTCATTGCACCACCACCATAGCTGCCACCATAGCCAGATCCAAAGCTACTGGCACCACCTACATCATGCACCCCGTCACACACAACGTCAACCACTTCCAGCAGTAGCACACAGCTGCTGGATAACTGAGATCAATTACGTTCCACATCATGAGCACTGGCGTCTTGGTAGTGAAACGTTGACTTCGTTGTTGGTTCGACTCCCAGTCGGGATGCTACTTAGATGGGACAGCTAAACCATCGCGATACCAACTGCCAACACCAAGGTAAACTCAGCCTTCCATCCCTCCGGGGTAGGTAAATTAAGTACCTGACACTACCCATCTGGCTGGAGCTGAGGCAGGGTGCATTCACCTGTAACATATGACAGCCATATGGCAGCCTCGGGTGATGCTCCGTAGCTTGAGATGGTTTCCCATGAAAAGCTACACCCTTTAAATCAAAAACTTTTGAAGCCAGTTAGTGTAAACTGGCTTCAAAATTATAATCAAGAATGTTGTTCCGTTCCCCCACCGTGGTCAGCCACCTTGTCGTGGTGGTGGGGCTTTGCACCAATGACCCGAAAGATTTCTAAAATCTGGAGGGTAGGAGCTAACTAAGAGCTGACCAAACCCGTGAGAGCAGATTTGCTGCACATTACCAGTGCTTTTTTGCTGGTTTCAGCTTCACAGCAGACTACGGCATCATAGCCGTTTATTTACGGCTTCACAACCGTTTGGCGTTCATGGCTTTATAACCGTTACCTGTAACCTTATGGTTACATTCGGGGATGCGCACTGGGCCGAACTGATACGGCCTCAGCGCTGGGCAGGTGTAAGAGCCTGCCAACGCCGGAGGTAAGGTAAGGTCGTTCCATTCTTGCACACTTCACATTTTGCTTAGAGCAGCTTTTGTTCCTTGGTACCAACCATGTGGAATGACCTTCCATCTGAACTAAAAGACAGTAGTGATATCACCAGACTAGACAATGCATCAAATCACAAAAGCCTTAAGACATGGCTTCTCTATCATGCCCAGTGCCTACTGGCAACAAGTGTCTCTGAAAATTTCCTTTAAGATAAACTTTACTACAAAATTTACAAACAGAGTGAGTGATTGAACAGAAAAATGACGGACCCATCACACACATGCAGCGCTCTGCTAGTCCATCATTATGACTGAATAAAACAGTAAAAATTCCAAAAATTGTGGCCCACCTCAAAAAAATTATCAAGTAAAAGCGAATTTTCAAGGTTCAACTATTTAGTAATTTTTAGTATCAGCCTTTTGTAGATTCAGACACAAAGATGCAAGTGTAAAACATCACACTACATCCGGTCAAATGCTGGAATTCACAGCAAACAACAATACACGATTATCGCAAATTTTTGTCTATCAACAGACACAATAGAACGGCTGGTCAATTAAGTTAGCCACCAACGAGCAATTTGCATATGGTACCTTTCCAGAAGCATATTGGTTAATAATAGGCCCACCAGGAACTCCCCTTTTTAAAATGGCAAATCCCTCCTTTTGTGAAAAATTCCCAAATATTGCTGTTATGTTTATTATCATGTGCAGTCTTGTGATGATATGAACATGTGACATACGTACCAGCGCCATATCCATTGCCATATGCAGCACCACCTTGACCCCCCCAGCCACCACCGGCACCACCGCCTCCGTAACCACCTCCGCCAGCTCCATAGCCATCCCCACCATATCCACCGCCTACGCACGGCAGACAGACAGTGACCACGTTACTAACAAATATCAAGGCTTAAGGTTAAGGTTAAATTGCCAAGTCAACAGCGCTCTCTCAAAGTTTGTGACCAACGCGAGCAGTGCTCATTTCCATTTCCATGGCCCTGAGCCGGCAGTGAGTGCAAACACAGGTCAGTCACATAAGCAAAAGGCAAGTCATCTCCTATATACTGCTGTAACATTCACGGCGGTTAAGCCGGTACCAAATTGTACTGCTTGGTGACAGAGGCACGTGTGTGAACAATTTTCCCAAAGTTGTTACCTGGCAGTGCACCGGGCTGAAGTTGAACCGCGAACCTCGTGCTCACCAGTTTGACATGTTACCACTACACCACCAACTCACCATAAAACATCAAGAACAGAATGGCAATACATCCTACCTGCTGTCATTGACATAACGAGAAAACTGAAAATAACTTACCACGCAATGCATTTTTTTTTACACTTTTTCTCCAGTGTTTGTAATGTTCTTTTAAAGTTTGGCAAATAACACCCAGATTTGTTTGCTAAAATTCATTTTACAAGTAAATACATAGTTCAGTAGCATTTTGAAGAACTGCACAGTTTGTAATTACAAGTTAGGACATTTTACCAGTCAACTATAAAAATACGATGTTTTGCCATTCTGCCCTAAATTACAGTGATACACAAACACAAGAATAAGAAAAAAATTTAAAAATAGGCCAGACAGGGAGACACCAAGAGAGGCATTATTTTCATCAGCATCTCTACCGTAATCACCACACACAGTCCCATTATACAATATGCAAGTGCAGAAACAGCCCAATATTAGAGCATTTACGATGTCGTAAAATCAGCTTCCAAAATTCGGATACTACATGTTTATGACAATCTTATGACATCATAACTTGTTGATTTATGACAAAAATACGACAAAGTTGTGAGGATTTTACGACAATTTTAGGATTGTCATACAATGTTTTGTAAATTAAGTCCCAGGTTCAGAATCAGATGCCTAGGCATGTATACAAGAAGCTCCGTGGGTTCAACTGGGTAAGCCCACCCCAAACTTAATTTTTTTCTAATAATAATTATTACTATTAATTTTATCTGACATTTATTCGACCCGAACAGCAGCTAGCAGTGCTTATTGTAAGAAATTAATTACAGAGGTAAAAAGTGGCGCATGAAAAGTGAACCATACATTATTACATTTGTTACATAGATAAAGCAATTGAGCAGTTTCTAATATTAGCCACTATCATTGCAGTGAAAGGTGGACACGTTCAACACTTGAACACAGTGTTTAATATAACAGCCCTTCACTGCAATGATACATAATAATCCATAGATGTAAAAAATGCTCCAGAAAAAAACGTTTAAAAATGTGGCAAAAATAAAAAACGTTAAATAAAAACGTTAGCCACAATTTGTTCAACCTCTTTCCTAATGCCTAATTCTGCAGGTGCAGTATAGTAGATACTACAGTATAGACAGAGAGAACTTTATTTAACATGTTGACTGCCAACTTCCCCATGGGGTCGATGTGTAAAGCTCCCCCAGGTGCCAACGACCCCATGGGGTGGACAGATTTATTTTCATCTTAAAACTCTGTTCTCTTTGGAATTTTAGATTGTCAGTTTGCAGTGTTATATTTTTTCACATCTTCACGGACTGTCATAAACATTTAATGCCACATTTTGCCACTGTGGTAATATGAAGTATACTGTGGCTCTTTTCTGTGGTTCCAAAAGTGCTTCTCGATGCTTTCAATGGGATTTTCAATGCACATTTTTAAACAGATAAACAACGTTAAAAATGTGGCAAGAATAAAAAACGCTTTTTACATCTATGTAATAATCATTCCGAAAGTGTCTCGAACAGACCTCCATAACCACCGCCGCCACCATATCCTCCATCATAGCCGCCCGAGCCATAGCCATCGCCACCATAACCACCATAGCCACCGCCGCCATAGTCTCCTCCACCGAACGCTGAACCACGACCTGTCAAATACACATCACAATGTGACACAGGTTTACCACTACAGCAGACAATATACTAGCAGCATTGCCTTAAGCCCAAATTCCATCACGCCAACTTTGTGACAAAGTCGGAGACACAAATCATGAGAGTCCATGACACAAATCATGACGCCAACGTTCATGATATGTGTCCGCGACAACAAAGTCAGCGAACTTTGTTGCCGACTTTCCCTGTGCATTGTAACAGACTAAATTCCATTAGCGTGACAAAAATGGGTTTGTTGCGGACTGGTCACAGACTTTGTCGCAAACAACTCGATTCTCGACATGTCGAGACTGTTGTTTGTGACTTTCATGATTATGTCAGCGACTTTCACAGAAACTTCATGACTTCATGATTGGCCACCGTTTGTGTCCGCGACTTTCATGATTTGTGTCCACGACTTTCAGAGTGGGGAAGTTTAGTGAAATTCGGCGTAATGGAATTTGGGCTTTACACAGCTCTGCTTATAACGACAAACAGATCAGTTCACCATGGTGGCTTGGTGTAGTGACTAAAAATTTGGAATCGATCGATGAAGCTGCCCTATGCCTGGTTACTACTCGGAACATTGACTGTCTGCGGAGAAACAAATCATCTTGACCCAGATGCGACTCAGACTTCGCTTCTATTGCTCTGAGTTAAGTAGAATGAGTATGTCACACTGGAGTAAAAATGAGGCAATGACGTGGATCAACCTATGTAACTTTAATAAACATAACACCGTCTGATCCATATACCATATCAGATAGTTCCACAGTTCCAAAACAAGTAAAGAGCTATACATAACTTTAACCAAGTTGCAATAAAACAATGATGAAGCCTGAAATACCGAGAAAACACACACAAATAGCAACATGAAATGTGACATTTGAAAATGCTGACTGACAGCACCTTTCATTGTTGATGACTGTTTGCAATTATGTATAAGGTGAACACAAATAATTTCACAGTCACACCAACGACAGCCACTGTGTAGGCAACTGTGTAAATATATTCTAAGCAAGCACAAGCCATTAAGCAGCTGATATAAAGTAACTATCAGCTGATGTGATCATCAGTAACGTTCAGGATGATGCACAAAAAGTGCAACATAAACACTTTACATAGATTAGGCAATCGGACAGTTCTGAAAATGATTAGCCTTGATCATTGAAGTGAAAGGTGGTCACAGTGGACACATAAACACAGTGTTCAACATGACCCCTCAGTGCAATGAAGAAGACTAATTGTTTCCAAAACTGTCCAACTGTTTGATCTACATAAAAAATGTACACTGTGTCCAGAAAAAAACATCTCGGACATTATCGATTGTCACTTGAAGAAGGGATATCCAATTTTAACCATTTTTGGTAGATATTTCTGGCACAACTGGCCAACAAATAACCATCCAATATTCCACCGCACCCATTGTCTGTTTCTGCACTACCAGGGGAAACAGAACCAACAGAATAAGTTGAAATAAACGAAAATATGTCAAAAAGCACCCCAACATTATTGATTGTGACTTGAAAAGGATTGACAGATTTTAATAACTTTTGGTGCAAACAATTTTTGACACTACTTGCCATCAAAAGACCATTTTAGTTCCCGCCTCTCCAAATGTCTGCTTTTGCACTACCTGGGAAAAGCCGAACAGGCGAAATGAAATAAAAATGCAATATTTCGATAATTTTGTTTCCCCAGGTAATGCAAAAGCAGACAGTGGGTGCAGTGAAAAATTGGACAGTCACCTGATCGCCTGTTGTGTCGGAAATATTGCTGTCAAAATTTATTAAAATCTGATAATCCTTCTTTAAGTTACAATCAAAAAAGGTCCGGGATGTTTTTTTCCGGTCACGGTGTATATTCCGCTTGGTGTGCATGCCACGCAATAAATACAGAGATGTTGAAATGAGAATGTACCTCCACGGCCACCCCTGCCCCCGCCTGGAGCACCACGACCGCGACCTCCACCACCTATGTCATACAGCCACAAACATGCATGCTTTACACTACTCAACATATTTATCTCCGCCAAGGTCGACGTCGTAAACATTGGTGATGATTAAGTGATCGAGCAATTTCTGTCCGTATGATGTGTGCATGATGACTCATAATGCAGTGGTGCCTGCATGAGGTCATAATAGCAATGACATCATTTGAGAGCACAAGCAGCAATGCTGGCATACTCTTATTACTTCTCTTTCCCTTTCTTGTGTCGGGAAGCGACCCGTCCCTTCTCCCTCTCCTTTCCTTGTATTTACTCTTAAACGACCCCTTTTGCCATGGGAATGAAATTTGAGACAAAGTGGGCCATAACTTGCCTTCTACAAGAAATATCAATGCGTAGTAGTAGTAGTAGTAGTAGTAGTAGTAGTGATGTTTAATTACTTCACTTGGCGGAGATATGCACTCTCATGAGCACCTTCTAGTATATGATATGTTTTGCACATGCCACCTTCATCTAACATGCTAACAATCTAACTAAAACTGTTTTAATGGAACTGAAATGAAAGAAATGGAACAAGAACTGGTATGTCAAAGAATAAAAAAATAAAGAAACATGCAGATTATGAAAGAGATTGAACATAAAATCAGAAAACTAAAAAAAGGAAATAACAAAAACTACAAGGAAAAAAGTGGAAAATTGTGCTGAGACAAGAACTTTGAGACAAGCTACTTCTAATGCAGGCTATACTCAGTTATGCTTGACCAGAGATGCTATTTAATAATGATATAAGTGGAGTGTATTCTGTCCAAGACTTGTGCAGCTGCTTGGCTAAAGCACAAGCAGACACAGAAATTCATAGCCATCCTAAATTGTCTGTCAAGTGCAAATATTTCTAAAAAATTCACAAGCTGAGTAACTACCAACGATAGCAATGTTGTAATGTAACTGCAATGCTGGGGCGGTATGCATAACAACGTCGTAGCTTAGTTTGGACGTAAGGCCTACGTCGCGACTAACTACTTCCAAACTAGTAAGTTACGTTCGACAGCATGCAAAACGCCGGGTAAGTTTGACTTGAATTCCCTGGCTAAACACACACTGCCTCGGCCGGCCTGCAGCTAAAGATAGATATGGCCTGACTTGTTGTCTGCTGCAGTGCTGCAGTCTCGAGCATGCTTGAGCCTAGTTACAGCTCGATAGGCTAAGTAAGAATGCGCGATGCAAATGAATGAAATTTATCAAATGCTAAGTTTTATTCAGCAACTTTTAATACTGTAATAGTGTAACTGACTCGCCAGAAGTCCTTTACGACGCATGACGTGATTGCAGCTTCTCCTTAGCCACGTTAGTTTACATCGACAACGACCGACTAAATATTTACGACAGGTCGCTGGAGCAACTAGTGTTGGTTTGGACGTAGGCGTCTGACTAGTGCTACGTTGTCGTTATGCATACCGACTTAGCACTACACCCGACGTAAATCGATTTTAGTTTGAATGTAAAGTTACGACATTGTTATGCATACCGCCCCTGATGTGTTGTGACACCAAGAATAAAATACAATCTGGCAATATCAGTCAATCGGTCAAAGTACATTTACACAGGCTAACAACACAAGCATGAGTGAATCATAGGGGCATAGTTAACAACAGTTAAGATGGGGAAAATTAACACAAGAAGACAGCACAAGGATGTGCATGGAAAGCAAGTTCTGTAATGATGTTAAACGAAACATCGATCTATAACAGACTGGAGATTAACCTCGTGAACCTGCAGGCATGCCCCCACCACGACCTCCTCTACCGCCACCACCACCCATCTGCTCTTTATCCATTGCTTTTTTGACTTCAATCGTTAAGCCATTGATATTGTGGTTCTTTCTCACTGAAACACAATGACATAACAACAACAATAACAATACCAATGTTACCAATGCCAATGTTAACGGTGTTCATAGCATATCCACTGGGAGAGTTCACCTGGTTCATTTGACAAATGTAGCATACGGCGCCAGGTGGCCATTAACCTTTGAAAATAAGTCTATTAAATTGAGCCAATAAGCACCATTTACTACATTTACTACTGCCAATGTGACACTTGTCAACAAACATCCTGATATAGTCAATAGTCAGAACATACATACCCTAAAAATATTCATTCACCACACAAATACAGAGTGTGCCAACAAAATGACCCAACTGAAGTGCTACAACCAGACTTGTAGTACTCGAGTCCGGACTTGGACTCGAGTCCGGACTTAAGTCTGTTTTTGCTGGACTTGGACTTGGGGTCTAAGGACTCGGACTTGGACTTGAAAGCTATGGACTTGGACTTGGGAGGCTCTGCCAGCAAGTCCTTTTTTCAAGTCCTTTGTACCTACAAGATCGATAGCACTGTAACAGACTATTCGCAGAAGTTGTTCGCAAACTACATGCACACCAGAGAACATCACAGTAACACTGCGACTGATGTTTCGGTGGCCGAGTTTTTAGCCAGATACTTACGTGCAATGGTTAGTGACTGTGACTCAGAGCCGGTTGACTTCTGGGTTCGCAATAACGCCACATATGACAAACTGATACCAGCTGTGCGCCGTACATTTGCCATTCCGGTTTCAAGTGCACCAGTGGAAAGGGTTTTCA
>Ga0056128_1002936_pt1 | contig 20595 bp, 7 predicted proteins | sample WorMetLIZISLAND2_FD_71113 | JGI IMG/M metagenome (GOLD analysis project Ga0056128, IMG submission 71113) | Marine gutless worms symbiont microbial communities from Max Planck institute for Marine Microbiology, Germany - Olavius geniculatus... ... | reverse complement strand
TACCTGCTTTAACACCCCAACCTAGAGCCGCGTCAAGTGCCAAAGTTTCGTTGGGCTACACCCCCTAACTCCCAAGTTATAAGAGCTCATTTATTGCAATTTAAGCCAATTTTTGACCCCTCTTTGAAAAAAGTTGTAAGGGGGGGCCGCCGTCCCCAGTGGGGAATGCGCTAGTAAGACTTGGTCATTCTCTAGCGCGTGTAAAAATTTGGGGGCACAGCACCCCCTAGGGGCCAAAATATGGTCTTCCGAATAATGCGCTTTAGGGGGTATGATTTCACATCTAAATCTCCGAGGTCACTGGACCAAACTTCACCGGACTTGTTTCGCCGAACGCAGGACGAATCGCCATAGACGGAATGACTATCTGATTTTAAATATCCTCATCCGTTTCGGAGATATTCGCCGCCGAACTTCGAAGTCGTCCGAAATCGGGCCAAATTTTGCATGTTTTTCGCCTCTGAAATTTTTTTGGGATGTACCCCCCAAAATTTTGGACCGGCATTATAAAATTCAGCGTAGTACCGACCATCATGCAAAATTTCACGCCGGTCGGCCCACGCATCTCGGAGATCTCGCGTTGCAATAAAACATCTGCAGTAAAACAGAAGTCCTTCCGAAAACTATCGTTTCAGGCAGACTAATAACTGCTAATCATTCACTATCCATTTTCCTGCATGCCATAAGAGCTCAGTTAAATATGCTTAGCATCAGAACTGCTTTCATCCTATTCGTTAGCTGACATTGAGAGTAAATTCGAAATGATGGACAAAAACTGAAGTTTGAATGTTGGACTGTCTGTGGTTGCATTATAGGCTACTACGAGGCAAACTAACTAATGGCACCCATAATACAAAACAAAACTTACTAATAATTGCAAATGGTAATATAAAACCAATTGAAGACCTTTTTTGCTGTCGATGCAGGATTGTTTGTCATTGTCTGTAAGTTTCCTGTGTATCGAGGAGTTAGGACACGACCAGGGGCACCACGTGGAGCTACAGTGAACACATACACATACTGTACAGTCAGCATACAGCAACTATATATATACCACACAATATACACACATGACCATGGCATCAATAATTTACTTAACATTTGTTTAAAAATACATCAGTTCAAGACCAACATGTTATGCAACTGTTTGCTCAGCTACACACTGTACGGCACAACTATAGCCCTAATCCTGACCTTAGACCATTTGAGTTGAAAATTGGCACATCGGCTACTCCAGCCTAGAACTGACTGAGGAACATTCAAATCTATTTTGCCTCTCTACGCTTTTTACACGAGAAAGCAGCTACTGCGTTCAGCGCGTCTTAGCGATTGCAATTCTGACCGTCTGTCTGTCTATCCATCCGTCCGTCCATCTGTCTGCCACACGGGTGGATCAGTCAAAAACAGTGCAAGCTAGGATCACCAAATCTTCACTGTTGGCTGCCTGGAAGACTCTAGTTTCAGGAACCGTAAAGCTTTTCTATAAATTCAAAGGGGGTCACCCCAAACAAGGGCGCTAAATGAATGAGAGGGGGTGGGAAAAATTTGTGACTTTTAGCCAATAAGTCGCTGTAGCTCAATAACAGTGCGAGATAGGGCCTAGGTTACTATTAATCACTAATAGGAAGTAGTCCTCTGGCTCTCGATTGCCACCGAATTCGATGACCTTGGATGACCTTGAACGCTAAAATAGGTGTTTTTACGGATTTTTTTGGCGATTTCAGGATGCAAGACACATTTGAAGAGCGAATTGCGCCAAAAACAATTGAGATAGACATGGACAAGCTGCATATGAAATTTTCAGCACTGAACGTAGATTTCGGCGGTCCAAGTCTCGATTTTCTAGGTTCAAGGAAATCTGTGCAAGAGGGCAACAAAGAGCGGTACCCCGATAAAAGTTGTGTCGAAATGGCTGGAGATAGACTGACAGTTTGAATTTGCGCATGTCTCGTGAGTATTAGCTCAAATTTCTTGTTTGTTTTAGACTTACAAGCTCGTATAGGGCAAACAAACAGATAGATGCCATACTGACAACACATGTACTGCAGCCTATTACAACAGCCACATAATAATACAAGAAGCCCAGCTGTTGCTAGGATAGCTGACCATACTGGTTTGCCAGTGACCTTTAAGGTCATCCAAGATCGATGATTTTCATTTCATCTGAAAAGGTGTATGCCACTTCCTATTAGTGATCGACAGTAACCCAGACATTATCTCGCACCATTTAGCCACAATAGTGCGTACTTGCCTTCAATGTCAAACAAGGTCATTGATTTATATTTTATCTGACAGGGCGTATGCCACTTCCTGTTAGTGATGAATACTAACCTTAGCCATATCTTTCACCATTTCTGAGATATGGCCAGTTTTCCATTGAATTTACTACCCCCTCCATTCAACCTCCAATTTGAAAATGTTCCCCTTGCAATACGTTGCTAAAATTTTGCATGCCTAGGTTTATGGCACATGGCTAATTATTCGTTAGAAAGTTTTCCACTATGACCTACCATTTAGCCACAATACATCTGTGACAGACGATAGGACAGACAGACAGACGACACCGACAACCATGCTAATAGCCTGACTGTTACTTAAGTATGATCGACTAAAAAACCACATAAAAAATAGCAGCAAATAAGCATGCAGTATAATGCACTTAGCAATGCCAAAGTATAAGTTAGCAATTTAAACAGAAGTAGAATTTTCTCACTGTGTAGCTTTGCAGGGTTGACATCATTCAGTCGTGACTGTATACGATCAACAACAAAGTCCGTGCTAGGAACAGGCACTCGCTGGGACAGACAGGCAAACATGTTTTGCAGCAACGTTTCACCAATTTACGAACTGTGTACTGTAGTAATCAGCATGGCAGCTGCAGTAATTAGATGATGACTGCTATAAACAACTCAAAATATGTTTAAACATGACATCACGTATTTCGTATACATCTAGTAAATGAAAATCTATAACAATTGCATGAGATTTTAGGCAAAGTAATGTATGATGAAAGAAATGGAAGAAATTATTCAGCAAGGATATCTGAAGAAAATCTGGTTAGACAACTGGCATGTGCAGTACCAATGATATCAAATTTTTTTAGCTGTAACGAAAGCACGAAAAATAAGAAACAGATGAAAATGATGATCAATGGGAACAAATAAACATGCTTTCAATGCACTACAAAACTCAAAATATGCGCACAATGAGCAATTATTCGTCATGTCGTCATATTCCTTCTTACATTCAACAACAGAAAAGTGACCCACCCCAGCCTGGCAACAAAGCAAAGTAACAAACAGACCTGAGCACAACCACGTTGCTTAGTGGCAGAAGCTTCACGAATCGGCACACGAATCGGCTGTCAAATACAAATACACATAACTGCATATATATACGTGACGCGTGAACATGTGCAGTAACACAATCTAACCAAAATATCTACCTGCACGTGCACTCGAACACACTACTCTTCAACAATATTGATATCCCCTGACAGGTACACTCTTGCATTTTGATGCCATCAGAATGTTATCTTTCTCTAACTATCTGTGCCATGCTCGTCTATATGAACCGCCAAGAACATAAACATCTCACCGCAGGAAATTCTTTGCACCAACTGTACTTAATTGCAATTACATATACATTTTTTCATATATAAAGACCAAACTTATAACTCTGTATCTTTATGTTTCAATCCAGCTAAATTATTTCATCTTAAGCAACAAATTATCAACTGGCAAGACTGCTTTATCGAACTAGTACTACTCCAAACCCATATGCCAACCGTATCTATCTAGCACATACTGGTTTGCAAGTGGAAGTGGACATCCCGAGCAGTGTAAAGGCATTTCTCATATCCAACGTCTGATAGTCACTGCCATGTGCACCAGTAGATCCTAGTGAAAACAACAGACTGCTTATACCAACTCAGTCAAACGTTGCAAAGTCATGTCAAGTCAACTAGATGATAATTCAGTGCCCAAGTATCAATATGGATGCCTCTGATACCAGCTATAATAATGCACTCAGGTATAATAATCTTGAACTACACTCTTTTACACTTACATACAAAATATTAATCACTGTCCCAGATAGTATCAATGCTGCACTTTGGTACCTAAATTCCTAAACTGTTGTGGGATTTAAGGAACAAAAAATGCAGTTTTCAACATATTTGACTACAATATAACCACTAGTGGTACCTTGCTGCTGGTTTTCCTGATCACCACCAACATTTATTGCAGCTGTGTGTCTGAAATATTCAACAATCCACTGAAATAGATAAAAATATCACAGAATTATAGCACATTCACATGCGACAGAAAAAAATTAACATAACTTACCAGTATACCTACCTGTTTGTTTATTTCACACATAGTAGGCCTATCTCTTGCACCTGAACTATATTAAATGTATACTGACATTTTGCTTCATGCGTATCACATGTAGTGTGTGTGCATTAGTGATTTTTTGTATATCTAAATTTTTTTTGTGTTTACTGTAATTACTACCAATATTTGGTGAATAGAATGTGTATATAAATTAGTGATGATTCGGTATATCGGAAATACTGATATATCGTTTTCAATATTGACATATAGTATCATATCATATCGTCAAAAAATATCGAATTTTTCGATATATCGCGATATCTTTTATAATATATCATGATATTTTCAATGTATCACGACATTTTACGGTAGAAGTTTATACTTTTATTACTGCATTACCAAGATAACAAGAATAAACAGAGAAAAGGACAAACTAACAGAAGCAAACTAACTATGGTGTTGTAATTTAACAACACTCAAGACAATCTATAGTTAATAAAAAAGTTCACTGACACATTTTAGTAACTACGTAAATCAAACTGCCTTGCTGGACATTCACGTCTTGTTCTTGTGCTTCCATAAGATTTACATACTTATCACTTTGAAAATATCGATATCAATATCGCAATATTTTCAAAATATCGTATCAATATCGTATTGAAATTGAAATCCTTATATCAAATCATCACTAATATAAATACCAAACTCCTTGTTACTATGCAATTGAAATCATTTAAGCATGATAAGAAACGGCACAAATGGCATCGCCAATAAAGACACAAATATACATTACATATACACAATTTTTTCACACATCTTCACTAACATAGATCACTTGATGAGCTTAAGAACAACTGTAAGTAGCCAGTCCTTACTTTCTTGCTGTCTGTTCTTTAAAATCAGCCTTTTTGTTAGGAGTTTTACATGCAGCTGTTGACTTCTCAACTTTGCCAAATTCAAACTCAACAGGCTGTTAACAATAACAACATCAGTATATCACAAAAGATAGCAAAATCATTTCAATATTTAAAAAGCTACAGCCAGTGGCAAACTAAAAAATTCAACATTGCATCAGCAGATCTTTCTCATTTAAAGTAATTAAAGAAAAATTTTACTTAGCAACAGTAGTACAGCAATAATTAACCTGTTACCTTAAATTGATCAAGTTCAACAATGCAGGTGGTAGTAGGTATATTGTGCTTACCATAAAATACAACAAAATTTTTTCTATGTACCAGAATAACATACAAAGGAAATAATCTCTTAAATATATTAGTTAGATGAGAACTACCAACCACAGTCGGTTTATATGCATTCTGTTTCCTGTTCTCCATCAGTATGCCCCATTTCTCATGCAGCCGTTCAAAATTAGGCATCGGCCGTGCACGTATCTGCCGTGCAGACCTTGCACTCGACAAGAAGCTAAAAGCAGCAGAAAAACTGAACAGCTAAAATATGTCTGAACAATATTACTAACTGTGGTAATATCTTAATATATGCTTAAAAGCCATTTATAAGTGATCACAGTATCAAAAACAAAAATGAAACCATCTATTAGCTACATAAAGATGTTTGACTGCAGTTCAATTCCATTTTAAGACATTTTAACAAGTAGTAAATAAAACCAATCAAGGTTTACTTCAAAATGTAAATCAAATTAAAAATTCCTTCACTAGTATGATAAATCAAAAAACAAGCAGTAGCATATACGATGTACGATAAAAATACAAGTCTACATTTAATTCCCATTCAAACCTAAAAATCGCAGAAAACCATCACCAAAACTGTACTGATAAAATAGCATTATGCAAACAAATACAACCCAGGAATACACTGAAAATCATGATCAAACAGTTATGACACAATGCACGTGCAAAGTAATGAAATACAAAAAGCCCAACTGTCGCTAGAGTAGGCCAACTGCACCTCCTATATCCGAAAGCTAGCATCCGACTTCAGGTCGTAAAAAAAATGATTTCCCAGAGTGAGTACAGTCTCATACATGCTACAGTGATGCTGCTATATCAAACGCTACCACAAATGCTAGGAGGCGATAGAGCAATAGTTGCAATACCGTAATTCGACACACATTGCTACAGGCAGCAACGTCGCATTCAAAATTGTGGCCAAACCACTGCAAATAGATAGAGACATGGTTACTACTGACAGTCTATAAGAACTCGTCATCCAAGGTCAATGATCTTCTTCGTGTCATCTAAAATGGCTTATGCAACTTCCTATTAGTGATCAATAGCAACCTTGGCACTATCTCTCACCATCTCTGAAATACAGCAACCTATCAGTTGGAAAAAGCACATTCTTCTTACCTCACCTCAGTTCTATCCCAAATTTACAAATGTTCCCCTTGCACTAAATCACTAAAATTTTGCAAGCGAAGAGGCGTCATACAACCAGGCAAATTAATCATGGAATGTTTTTTGACCGTGTACAACCTACTGTTTAGCTACAAAACATGCATATTTACAGATGACAGACAAATGACACATCGTATCAACGACTCGAGACCTAACAGTCGGTCAAAAATGGAGTCAATTACCGTGTACTATCTTTTGGCATTATTCTCAGCTGACAGATGTCTGGTTCAAATCCAGATTCCTGACCAGGAAAGCACCTGCACAACAAATACAGCAATATTTAACAGAAGTCGCTGAAGATATGCACCATGTGCAGATAAAGAAGCAAAGAAGATTTGATGATGTGCAGTGTGCATGCTAATCTCGGTTTTCTTCGACATTATTTGCACTGCATAATATATTCACGACTTCACCTGCAATACTTTTACAGCATCATACAACAGTCTACCAATGACAAAGACTACCAGACTTTTTGAGGTTTTTTTCTAGCTAGTGATCCATAGGGTAGACGTTATTTTCAGTCCAGCTCGGACTGATGGCAACTTTTATTATCAGTCTGCAGCACTAGACTTAGACAGTATCTACAACCACCAAACAGTCGTCACAAATACCGGCCAAGGCCGTCCATGTCCGGTGCCACCGGAGCAACTGCCCGACCTCGGCCGTAGCCTCACGGGTTGGCAGTTTGGCCAAGAAGCTCCTCAAGTTCGGAACTATCATTAAATAGCCGCTTGGCAAGTTTTGTCATCTGCCTGCACCAACCTCACTATCTAAGCCATACTGCACAGTAATATACGGTGTCCACTATTGTTGACATAATCTTTCTAAAACAGCAACCCTAACCCAAACCCTAAACCTATCCCTAACTGTAATGGTAATCACTGAACCCTACTCAATAATACAGACACAAATTGTAGTCTCTGCCGGCTGGCCCTACCGCCATAACCGATAACCACTCGCAATGTGGCGCCACACGTTGCACGTAAGCTGTTAAAGTTGAAGGACCGTGGACACGAAAATTAACATATACAGATGCTATCGTCACAGCTCCTTCAATAGCGCTATTTATGGAATGCCTCGACCCGGACTGAAAATAAAATGCCCCGTCAGTCCGGCCCAGACTGAAAATAATTTTTTCGGATCCATAGCACCAATAAATAGTGCACATCAAATAAGTCAGAAAGAGAGAAAACTAGTGTACTATAGTACTAAACTACATAAGCAAAATAACTGCATAAATATAAACATCAGTCACTCAAACTATAAAATTGGGCGAATGCTATACTAGCCAAGACGAATGCCTGTGCCCGTCGGGCTACTTTTTCGGCTGAACAAGGTAGGTTGGTTTGTTATTTGTTTGCTTTCATGCTGAAGCAATCTGAGGTGGCGGCTGTAATATACATTTTTACCAAAAGGAGTCCTTTTATGAAACACCGTGTACATCTTTCATTTGACGAAGTGCCTGACGAGTGACTAATTTGTATTACCCTGATAAGTCAAATGTTCCAGACCTCTTCACACGCCGCTGAGGCTTTGTAAACACCTGCAAATCGTTGACCGTAATGTAGGTTACCTGAAATTATCTCTTAAACCAGATAAAGGAAAAAAATGGCATAAAAATTATCAGGAGCAAAATTTCATACTTCCCACTTCAACACTTCCCAGTATCCATTGTGCTTGTCTCAGCCAATCACAACACTGCAAGTTTGCAAAGTAGTGTTGGGCAAATTATTGAAAATCGGTGCAACTCGATAATAGTCGTACGATTAGATCACGGTAACGTCCGTAAGCAACTTTTTCAACACTGACAAAGCGAATCATTTTAGAGTTTCGAATACTTTTTTAACGTTGCTAAATGCTCAGAATGGTGTGGCTTGGTAGTTTAGTGGTAAGCGTCGGACTGAATGACCGCAAGGTCGGGGGTTCTGTCCCTGACCACTGCACTCTCAAGTAACAATCTTGGGCAAGTTAATGTTCACACGCCACAGCCCGTCGGCGCGATGCCCAGCCTCAGTTTGGAGGCCCTGCCGACTAAATATCCAAAATCAAATCAAATTATCAGTGCAGTTTCCAAATTTTTAGTACTGAGAATACATTTTTGCTTTTACCGGGAGATGCGTGTGAAATATATGCCCACCCCACGACCACGAGAAACGGTCGCAGCAAAGACGGTGAGTACGCTGTGGACGTGGCGCTTTTACCGTATTTGGTTGCCAGTAAAAATTGCCTGTATGCTTGTCCCATTGCATGAAACTATCCCGAATGTAGTTTTGAGGTCCGTCTAGTCTATTTTTTATCAGACTGTAATGGCCAGTGACCATACTCGTGGTAGCTCGATACCGGTAAGAACGATTCTCTATCACTCAGCACCTCACTAAAAACTAAGTAAACAAATACTCATGGCAGCAGGATGATATTGAGAAGTTTGATATGTTGATCTTTTGTTTCTGGAAATACTGACAAGTGTTTGTTATTGAGAGTTGTCTATTTTCGCGTAGTTTATACTTATTTCTGTGGGACTGTGAATTTTTTGCGCTGTCATTAACTTGTTTGAGAGAATGGCATTCGTCTTTTGTTTGTTTACGATTATGCTGACAGCAGCTATGAACACAGTTGCGCATTTCATGCGTCGTGCAACATCGACTGGTTGGTTCGTTATTGCAGCCGCATAATATGCATGATTTCGTCCATAATCTGTTTCTTAGGGCTTGACTGATTGTTGCGAGGGTCGTTCGATAGATAGGCTAAGTTACAAAACAGCGTCATTCTGTTAGTTTTCTAAATCTAAAATAATCAGAATATACATTATGTTGGAAATTTTATTCTGAACACGTGGTGAAATTTTTTGGATGATGACGTCATTATTGTGACGTCATCTGATATACACGTGTATTATTTTCCTCACCATCAGTAATCTAGATGTCATAACTCGCAAGTGACAATTAAAATAGGAACGAAAAAATGAATAAACTTGACAAGTTAATGCCATCTCCTTAAATGCAAAAGACTATTGTTTTTTTTAACATATCATCTAAGTTCGCTTAAATTGCTTGAAAATAATATTTACAGCAATAGTTGGTTTATGTGCAACATGCTTTTTTCTTTTTTTGCAGTTTCAATCACATATGATGCAGAATGTTTGTCGTTTTATTTTCAGGGTTACTCTAGATCGGAGACGTGGTATGCTTATTTGGATTTTGGAACCAATTATTGCAAGCTGCATAACCTAATCATAGGTTTGCTGTTTTTGCTCAAGTTGCTCAATAATATGAATTAATATTAAGTTTTTTTGACTGATGTTGCTGATCTTGGCATTGTTTTAGTTTTTTAATTTTGACAAGTTAATGCATGTAATGTTAGTTGACATGACGATCTTACTTATAATAAACACTTTTTGCAGTGCATCAACTCACAGATGGTACTGTCAAGGTCTGATCCAGTGGCGTCATTTCAGTAAATCATTGGGGGGTCTCAGTAATCAATGGAGGGTCGCAGTCTATGTAACGCATTGTTCTTGCAGCAGTAACACTGTTTTGAAGGGACAGGGAAAAATTAAAATCATAAATTTTTGAGGGTGTTTGTAGACCCCTCCATCCCCCCCCTTGAGTGACTCCCCTTGTCTGATCATCAGCCTTGTTCATATTTGCAGTACAGCTTACACGTCTGTGCTGGCACGTGTATAAGAGTCTGCGTTTTGTTGCAGGTGCCGGACTGAACAAGGCATCTGGTTATTCTGAGACGACATCAGACAGCCAGTGTACCCAATACTCGTCAGCCAACTATATATTAAAAATATTAATATTAAAAAATATTAACATACCTCCAGCACTGTGATCTCTCATTTACTGTGATTATATTTATTGAAACACGTTGACATCTAATAGTTGTGCTGAACATTTTTGTTCTATTTGTGGCATTTATTGTGTGGCCGTTTTATCAGCAGCATTGCATGTCTTGCTTTTCTGTGAAGTCTGTCCGATGTGGTTCACTAACTCATAAACAGCAAGTGGTAGAACAACTGAAATTGTTGTGAACGTTGCCGAAATTTGGAGTAACTGTTGTGCCACTGCCAGTGTCCGGTTTATCAGGTCAAAGTCACAGGTCACAGAAGAAAGGTCACAGAACACCAAACGTTTTGAATAGCAATTCAAGCGCTAGGCAGCTCGGAAGCTCATCAGATTTAATTTTTTGTCAATGCTTGATTTGCTTGTCAACTGGATGGGCAGCAGCGTATCATGTTGGTACTCGGGGCTGATCTTTTTTTTCATGATTGATTGATGCACTTTTCACAGATTGATCTCTTGCAGCTAATGAGTGTGTGGTATTGGGAATTTTCTCTGACCTGTTGAAAATCTTGCTGCAGTGGTGCCCAAAGTTATGTATTTTTGTTATTTAGTATTTACTGTCTCGTTCATCATTTTGTGTATTAATTTCTAAGTGTTTTTCTGCCACTTTAGTGTATATTTCCTATTATTGTTGCTGTGAAATACGAGTAAAATGCAGGTTTGCATGCACATGTCATTTTAATAGTAAGAATTTGATCACATTCTGACTTTGTTATGATGCGATTTTCGTACAGTCCAGCAAGCTCTGGCAGCATGGGCAGTTACACGACTGCCACTCTCAGTGAACCAAGAGACTGTTCCAGTTAGATAACAACAGTGCTCACACATTTGATGATTTTTGGGAAGTTGGGTTGGGTATGGCCTAAGGGGGAAGTGATTAGATTTTTGTGCTGATCCGGACTCCTTTGTGGATTTTTGGTCATCTAGGATTCTTCACCATTAGGAGCAAGCGCATTAAGCTTAACTGACACTTTGCGCTGTATTTGAGCAAGTTATGTACAGATTTTGATTACATTTTACAGACAGGCGCATATTAAACCAAAGATCAAGTAGCCTCCCCCTACTCATTTTTTGCGGCAGTCCAGTTCTGTATGTAGATCCAGGGTCACATAATTATATACAGCAGCTGTATTTAGTCCGTGGTGTTCGCCAGGTGACAGCACTATTCTCGGCGGAGGTTTGAGATCTCAAATCGCTTCAAGTTATACACTAGTGCCAGCAGGGATTAGTGACATCTTTTTCGCTGTTTGAGTGGAGTTAGTGCTGCTAAGCTGTAGACTTGAGATGGAGATGGAGGCCGGCTGTCAGTGGCTGTGTGAGCTGGAGTGTTAGTTAGACTTTGGCGTTGGCGTAGGCTGCGGCCAGGACGACGACGAAGATGTGGACGGCGTGCACTGCGCGCTCAGCCAGCTTGTCGACGTTCACGTCAGTGCCTGGGTTGAAGACGAGTGCCGCGATGACTGCCATAGTTGCTGCCAGCTCTGCCGCTCCCTCCAGCGAGCACACTGGCCAGTGCTTCCTGTCAAACACACCACCAATAGCCTATCTCACGACAAGTTTTTTTTCAGCTAGTATAGTCTTCACACCAGAAGGCTTAGTAAGCTAGTAGCCTATAGAGGTTGGTGGATCGTGGATTCGTGGCTCCTTGCGGTCGCATTCTCCGCGGCTCTACAACTGAAAGGGCACGCTGAAAATAAAAGAACGGAAGAGTACGAACAATTTTCTAAACGAGTAGGACCAAGGACCTAATTCTGCTGTAAGGATTTTTGTGTCCGTTAAATAGTAGCCTAGTAGGCCTATTCTACCTATTTCGTCCCGACGTCTGTAGGCTTTGTTCTTGTGTTTGGGTTTAAATGGTCATTAGCGTAGTTAGGCCCTATTTACATCAGTATTCTACACTGTTCGCTGTTGCTCACTATATGATTTCCACGATAATTCCACCTCGTATACTGAAAGTTTTGGATTTTTAATTCCTGCATTTCAATATTTCCAAGTCAAAGTCAAGGTCGAGGCCAATCCAAATGCAGTACGTGGATAGGCTGTACATTAAAAGCATTACAAAGTTGTCTTCAACGAAGCTTCTGCCTATAGGCTGCACCTGAGGAGTCTGTCAAGCGGTAGAGCAAGTAGGACTCCAATGATTGTTAGTGCGATGGCCGCGTTGGTCGTCGCTTCGATGCCTTTCTCTCCTGGCAGGTAACCGCTGTGTAAGATGAGGAAATTTGCAGAAGCTGCCGCCGTACCGGTTGCCAGAGCCTTGGTGATTTTGAAATCGTCGCACCTACAACCATCACGAAAATACACGACAGGGCAACATACAAGACAACAGGAAGATGCAGATCAAGACGCGACTGACAGAGTTTGAATGTGAAAGATAATTTTATATTTATATTCAATCCGTTTATTTAGTCTATTTCGAGCCAGTGAAAATATTTAAAAGCGGGAGTGATGCGAGTGAATTTAATAGCTTTGACGACATCACGAGCAAGCGATTTCTGGATCTGTAGGAAACGATTTGCCGGCAGTTGAGTAGTCAAGTTTAGAATGCAGTCGATGCACGATGGAGGTTGCAATGATACTGGCTGTTTTGAAATCAAAGTAAGAATGGATATAGCGAAGCTTACGTCATTTTACGAATGCGAGATTAGCCAGATTTACAGAAAGAGCAGAGATTTTGTTACAGAATCGTAAGATATTCGACAAATATGAAGCTATTGATGCAAACTGGGTGAATGGCGTTAAGAGAAGATGTGTGTATTTTATTTAGCAAGATTTCATTATTTGAACTGTGTGATCTTTGAATTCAAAACCGTCATGATTGTCGATTGGGACGAGTAACATATGGGCCGTAACGGGCTACAGTATTGACTCGTGTTCCTGTACATACCAACAAGACTGAAGCTCGTCTGCGGTTTTGGCTCTGCAAGTGGCTGGTGATAAACTGGTTATTTAGGACGCCAGGGGAAAGTGGTAATACTTAGAGTTATAGATAGCTTATTATTTACACACGTGTCTTCCAGATTTACATCACGTAGAACGTTCACAGTATTGAAATACTTACATCTCGACGGCTTGTGTTTCAGCAGCAAGTAATTTTTGTTTTCATTTTCTTTTCAGTATAGGCCGACGTCACTCGCCTGTGACGTCGTTATTAGTATTCTCGCTCGTGTGCACAGCAAGTCTGCAACTCGTTGAAGCATAAACTATAAAATCCATAAACATACGTTAGGCCCATCCACCGCTAATAAGAGCTGCGCAAAAGCATAATGGTCGACCACAAACTAAACTGTCAGTATAAATGGAAATTTTAAATTGTCATACACCACGCAATTTTTTTTTGTAAACGACGTTTGTCTAATACTGGACACTTCACGTTTCAGTGTACTTCGTTAAACCCATTGTAACTAGTGTTTGCGTTGACGGCTTTAACTGAAATTAGGCTGCTTGTTGGCAATTAGATGTTGCATTGTTGTTGTACAATTTTTGTTGAAATCCGACGCTGTTTCTTGGAATTATGAAAGTGCATAGAGGGGGTTACTTTTTCCCCGGACACTGTAGATAACGTGACTGGCTAATGTCTTTGAATAAGCCGCAGCGGTTGCCGAAGCGTCTACAAGAATAAAACAAGGATTTTACTTTGATAAATTTCTACGTATAATTTATGACTGGTTACTGTCAGAACAAGTATTCAACGCTGCCGCTCACTTCCTTCGGTCTGTATAGCGATACAAGCGCGTGGCTTGTGCGGCCGTCATAATAGGCTGCAGTACAGGTCTTGCCCGTCCGACGTCCATCTGTCTGTCCGTCCGTCTGTACTGTGCGGCCTTCTAGCTCAAAAACGAAAATGCCTATGGAGAAAAAATCCAACAAACGTTTCATAAAGTAAGAGTAACCAAGCCCGTCGAAAACCTCAGTGGGGCCCGGAAGAACATTCTAGTGGGGCCTTTAGGGTGCAGGGAAGGGGCTGTCCGCAGAAAATCTTTGAAGATACCCCAACAGTGGCACAAACCGAAAATGTTGCGCTGTTTCCAATAGCTGTGGTCTGAGGAGCCCTTTTTTCTGTGGCCCCTGTTCGGCCGAACATGTAGAACATGCATAGGCTAAATCCGCCCTTGAACTGTTTTAACGAATTACTAGCAGTTAAGTGAATACGACAGAGTAAGGCTCAGACAGAATACAAAATGCATCCATTCATTCAACGAATAGTCAGATTTGTTGAAAAAATCGTAGCAGAATAATAACGACTGACGTAAGCCCATTTCAGATGATCAGGTTTGCTGTCGAACATAGGCTATAGCAAAATATTTTTTCAGCTAAGACGCGGCCCTCAAGCTAAACGTCTCGGGGCCCGGGAAAACTTTTCCTTTCCTTCTCTCGACGAGCCTGCGAGTAACTGGTCACTGGTGTGCCAACTTTCAGCGCAGAAGGTCAGCACGTCAGTGTTATTGTTAGGGTTAGGGGTTGTACAATGCAGTGTATAGCTAGACGGGCGGCCGCACAGCACTGGGCCAGCGCGTTGCTGCAGTAGTTTGCCGTCAAGTTTCTTTGGTGAAAATCTAGAAATCGGAAGGCAGTGCAAGCGACGCGGCGGCAGTTTCAATGAGAAGCGTGACGGTTGCCAGTTGTTTTCGGACGCTACGCAGTGCGACGCCACCGTCTCCTGGCGACGACTGCTCCAGTTCCAACAGGGAGTCGACCAGACTGGGAAATTTCGATCCAGCGTACGAGTTGTACACGCTCGGTGCGAACACCACGTTCCTACAAGTACAGTCGACACAGCGTTGACGTATGCGCTAGAAACAACGAAATCGACGAATATATAGGAAATCCGAAAAAGCCGGAAAGTAATTAGTATCGGCTTCATAAATCAGTAGTGGTAAGTATCTGCAAAAACTCATTTATCTGGCGAATGGTGACAGATATCCTGATAAGCAAACGTCGCTTAAAAGAATTTCTACACAATTACGCGGATCGTTGGAAACAATCGACCACATCCAGTAAAAATTATTTTCGATTGAACAAAAACAGACTGGTCGTGATTTAACGATGAGCTAAAATTACTGACCGAAAGTCACAAACATGTCACAAAATTGCTGTACACGGTGTTTCATTAAAAGCACCCTTTTTGTTTCTTTTATAACTCAGACGAATGGTGATCAATTTACATGAAATTTTTACCATTTGTAGCTAAAGAAATACTAATTCAAAATATTTTAACAAAATGTGGCTGTTAAATTAATATTTTTTGCTAGTTGTGATCCAATGCTGACGTCATAATGTGTCGTGAGTATAAGCTTCCTTGTCTCAACTGGTGCTGTCACTTGCTACCGTGCTGTGAACTCAATCTGGTTTAGGTCTACTGATGAAAAATGTTCATCGTGTCAGCACTTAGCAACATGGGGACGTGAAATCAGGCGTCTCGCGATCTTAAAACTCAACCATTTCGCAAGCGGTGTGTGCTGGTGCACTGTCTTGCTGGAAGGTGTTAAAGTTAAGCTATTTTCACAAGTGTGTAAAATGATCATTTTGGGCGTTTTTGTGGCTGCAGTGGTAAATTTCAACAGTTTGTAATCAATGAACTAGACAAAGTTTACTCTTGAACCAGGCAGCTATATTTAGCAAATGTTAGCACCGGTTGCGACAAGCAAGTTTGTACCCACATCACATTACGACGTCAGCACTACATCACAACTAGCAAAAAATATTTCACCAGTTGAGATATTATTTTGTCTAAATAATTTGAATTAGTATTTCTTTAGCTACAACTGATTAAAATGTTATGTAAATTGGTCATCATTTGAGTGAATTATGAAAAAAAGAAAAGGGGTGCCATTTTGTATGGAACACCGTGTAGATTTTAAACACTATAGGCCTACTGACTTGTTTAGTTAATTTTCGAATAAAAATGCTATCAAACCGCTGTCACCATGTCAGGGATTTAGATCGAACCGCAGAGAAGTTGACAGCTAGCACTTCTAATGCTCATATAATTTGACGTAATATAATTTAGTATAATATTAAAGCTAACTAACCTGACACCCGGACGGTTTGGCAGACCGGCGAAGTCGATGAAAGCACGCTCAAACTGCATCATCTGATCATTCAGCTGACGCACCAGCAACGGACTACATACAACACACGACAAACTGTCTAATTAGATCTACCGCTAAGCAGTTTAATGAAAAATAGTTAAAGATTAACGGTTGTGTATAACTCTTTATGGGAAACTTATAGCAGAGTTAAGAAGCGTCACCTGCCAAATGAGATCACTTACCTGCCACCCGACACAGGTGAACACGCCCCGCTTTAACCCCAGCCACACAGGTCGGTACTCAGTTCACCTACCACGGATGGATGGAAGGCTGAGTTTTCCTTGGTGTTGGTTTTATACCGAGATGATTCACCTGTCCGCAGACAGTCACCCAACCAAGTAGTAGGGCCGTAATCACTTGATAGCGACCCGACCGGCAGTACATGGTGTCTCAAAAAAAAACAGTCAAAATTGTTTTTGTCATAACTTCGTCAAATTTCCACCAACTTTAATAATTTTTGGCGAAAAGACGGCCAAGACGATAGGATTATGTAAAGTTCACTCAATTACCACCTCATTAAATTTATGTCAACGCACTACCGTGTGAAACACAGATGCTCCAAATTGTTACATTATGCGGTGGTTATTTGTATCGGATTGCTTACCTACGCATAATCAACTCAACAGAGGGTGCCACGTGGTTTAATAATTTTGTGGTATTAAATATATTACAGTAAAAACAGCAGACAACAAAATAGCTGTAATGAGCTTAAAACACGTATAATCGATAAGTGAATGCCGTTTGATCAGTCGTTTGTTGATTCCCCTATCAGCCAGTGGCGTTGCATCTAAGCCACTGTCTTTGTATCTAGGGCCCACTTTGGACATAAATTCTGATGATTTGCAAGCGATTTGTCACACAAACTTAGAATTTTGCTAAATAATTTACATCGAGATTTATTTTGTGCTTAATTAAATTGTCGCAGCATTTACTTGGAAAATAACTCAGGGTTATGCAAGAATTTGGAACATTTATGTTTCACACGGTAGTGCGTTGACATAATATTAGGTGAGGTGGAAAATGAGTGCACCTTGCATGATTTTATCGTCTTGGTAATCTTTGTGCCAAAAATTATCAAATTTAGTAAACATTTGACAAAGTTGTGGGAAAAACAATTTTGACAGTTTTTCTGAGACACGGTGAGAACTCACGACCTCTTGCTTGTACGTCCAACACTCTACCGTTACGCCACCAAGTATATTTCTCTATTCTACAGTTCTGCTATCAAAATATAGCTAATTCTGCAGGTAATCAAATATTCTAACGCTATATTCACGTTGTTAAGCTCAGACCGAGTGGCAGTATTGACTGTAAAGTGAAAGCTTACTTACTTTGCAGTTTTGGAGTTGTTGACTCTTTGCTCGAACGTTTTTGCGGCTTCAGTCAAGTTATTCACCGCTTTCCCCAGATAACCTACAGAAAGAAAAGTAGCGTCAAAACGAATATAGGCAACAAGTAGCCACGGCATAAATAGCGATGTAAGTTTAAAAACTGTCGAAGAACACACGGGTAAATTAAACTAGAAATCGTTTTTTACAGGGACAGTGAAGAATGCAACAATCAAAATGGTTGAAATGTTGTTTGTAAGATATCTTCGACACACTGCAGAACTTCAAACAAAGCAAACGCATACTAGGCCTATCTCTTCGCATCTATGAGAGGGCATTCAAATGCGTTTAGATGTCTGTGATTAGAGTATTGACTTGAACAAAACATGAAGAAAAGTCACTAAAAAAGTTTGCCTGCAAGAATGAACATTATCAATGTTAACGGTGACTCAGACGTTACGCGACCGTCCTCTAGGTCTACGACAACGCCTAACAAGTTTTGTCAATAATTTCTTACTTTACTTACTGTGTGGCAAAAAGAATGCAAACGAAACAGCTTCAGCATACCGCTAAAATTAAAAGACACCGACGTGCATGAATTCCTTAGGTCACAAAATAATCACAGTAATAGAAGATAATCCTAGGCCTAATGACTCACTCATAGTTCAATGCTAAAATGCTGACGTAGCAAATACGGCCTATCTCTGAATAAATTCATAAGTTGAAAAATAAAGATATGAACTATAAATAACTGAATAATAAGTGTCAGCATCCAGGAGTTCATGGCACAAATCGGAAAGCATTTTACCGAGATGACGACGGACCCCCGTTAAACCGCGTTCCTATTCCAACACCAGTCTGTCGCTGTCCAACGCATCAACGCGGCATATCTAGCTGACACGTTCCCATTTTTCGAGTCCGCACCGTTACCATTCCAGACATAATTACCGTAGTTTAAAGGCCTAGTATTTCGGCCCTCGGGAACTGAGTACCGTAAGCGTTAAAAAATAAAAAAAAAATTGCATAGTTTTAGTTTAACCAATTCTTATAGTTTACCGAGCTGTTGATCGAGTCCAGCCTGTCGAATAAGCTGTCCGTAGTCTGTTTCCAGGCGTTCCGTGTAGCGACTGATGGCCGTGGCATAGTCGACGCAGCTCAGTGGAAGCACTGCCGGTTCAACCAGACGTCGAGCCAACTCACCCCACAGTCGACCCAACGCCACCGAATACTACATCATCATCAGCCAAACGACACAGACACTTTGTATACTCTTGTACAGGGTGAGCCAAAAAATCGGCACCATACCTCATACGCCTGCACTTCGTCAAATATCAACCAATTTTAAAAATTCTTTTACGGTCAAAATTATAAAAAATAAAATGATAACATGTTACTAAAAATCCCACCAAACCTTAAGTGTGTCGCCACACTACTTTGTGAAATGTCAGTGTTGTAAAAGCAACAATTAAAACATGACTTCTGTAACAACACACTTTTACAAAAGAAATCAACAACGGAAAACACTTTTTTGTCTCAGTTATTGTTTGAAGTAACTGCCACATTATGCAGTCTTACATCAAACGTTCGATGTGTCCGCCTTGCTGCTGGACGACGCACTCAACCCGGCGACGCCGCTGAGCAATGGTGCAATCAACGAAATGCCGGCGAGTTGTGATGATTTTACAAAACATGAGGTAGTGTAGCGACACACTTAAGGTGTGGCGGGATCTGATAATGTTATTGCAAAATATCTTTTTATTCTGATAATAAAAAAATTTGAAAATGGATTAATATTTGTTGAAGTTAAGGCATATACGGTGCCAATGTTTTGGCTTACCTTGTTCCCTGTATACAAGGTGCGGCAAAAAAGTAGCCCCCTAAAGTTTTTTGCCGTTTTCTTAGCAACCGTTTGGAATTTTAACATGGAGTTTTACAGGTTCATTTACAGCAACATTCTACATCTAACTGATAAGTAAAATATGATTCTGTTGAAAAACGACGAAATTATAGACTTCTGAACATGACCGCCGACCGATTTTTCAGCATTAAAAAATGTTTAAGCTAAAAATGTTATTTAATTTTCAAAAACCGGTTACCACGTTACTGCCGATGACGTCACAGTAATTTATTTTGTTTATAAATTATCACTAAATTGTCGTTCTTTTCAAGCAATCGCCGGCTGCCCACCAGATTCATCTTCCAGCAGGACAGCGCACCAGCACACACCGCGCGCAGCGCAGGAAACTGACTGCGGGCCAACTGTCCAGGTTTCATCAGAAAAGACCAATGGCCTCTAAATTCGCCGAATGCAAACTCAGTGGACTATCACGTGTGGTGCGCAATGTTGGAGCTTACCGCAAGCTTAAAACAAAGCCAAAAACAATCGCGGGAACTCAAGAAATCGCTTCAGGTTATCTGGAGCAACCTACCACAAGGACCGATCGACAAGACTGTGAAAGACTTCTCAAATTAAGCGACTGAAGGCTTGTGTTGGAGCTTGAAGCTGTCGGTGGACACTTCGAACATTCACAGTGACAATGGAATTTTGGCATCTGATCATTAGTTAACTGTGTTGTTTGACTTGTTTCAACGATGTTATTGAACTGGTGTTGTAGCTTGAA
>Ga0056128_1002933_pt1 | contig 20602 bp, 14 predicted proteins | sample WorMetLIZISLAND2_FD_71113 | JGI IMG/M metagenome (GOLD analysis project Ga0056128, IMG submission 71113) | Marine gutless worms symbiont microbial communities from Max Planck institute for Marine Microbiology, Germany - Olavius geniculatus... ... | reverse complement strand
ATGTTTACTTTCGAACATATACTTGTGATGTGAACTTAAAGCAGTAATACATTATTTTCACAGCTTTTTGCACAAAAAGTAACACTTGCAAAATGAAGTTGTTAATGTGGCTGGTAAACTTATTACTACTTTGACAACTATAGTCAACTAGCTTTTAAAACTGTGAAAAAGATTGTCTTACAGTGCAGTGCACATATTTGTCCAACTACGGCGTCTCGGTCTCGTAGCCCCTGCTAATTGGGGGGGGGGTGTCTCCATCCTTTAGGGGGGGATGGAAGGCCCTGTCGACTGCCACCGAATTCAATGACCTTGGATGACCTTGAACGTTAAAATATGGGTTTTTGTGGATTTTTTGGCAATTTCGGGCTGCGAGACATGCACATTTCAAGAGCGAATTGCGCCGAAATCAATAATGAGATAGACATGCTGCGTATATATGAAATTTTCAGCAATGAACGTAGAATCCTCCGGTCCAAGTCTCGATTTTCTAGGTTCAAGGAAACATGCGCACGAAGGCATCAAACAGCGGTACCCCCGTAGAAGTCGTTATTTTACCGTTGTTATAGCCAGTATTTCGTGAAAACGGTTGCAGATAGACATGGACATGCTATACTATAATCACAACTAATTTGGGGCAAATCCGTGAGTCCGCCCGGCGGCTCAAGTTCGATTAAGGGAATATAATTCATGGGGGTGGGGTGAAATTTCCCAGGTGGCAAAGTCACGTGGCCTGAAGTCAAATGCATTAGCATACGCAGAAAGAGTGCACTGACGACCTAGGGTAGGTAAACATTAGCCACGTGATCTCAGGTGATAGTGGATCAAAGTTTATCATTTTTTGTTCAACGCGGGAGGGATTGCGGTTGATGACGCCGTTTACCGCTTGTCCATATCTCTATCCAGTCTAGAAATATTCGCAGAAAGTCAAAAGTTTCGTAAAACGTACTAAATTTTAGACGTTTTTGTCCTCCCAAATTTTAAGGAATCAGTGCCCTTCCCCCCCAAAAAAGTAGTTCCCGCGTTATCATCCCCGCCGAGCGGCACATCACGTGGTAAAGTTTCATAAGGCTACTCCCCCGGCTCCAAAGATCTTGCACCTAATAGACCTACATTGAATTTAAGCCAATTGTGGACCCCCAATTAAAAAAAATTGTAAGGGGCCCCCGTTTCCGGTGGGGGTGCGCTATACCAAGTCTTAGTCATTCTCCAGCGCGTGTAAAAATTTGGGGACGCAGCACCCCTCAGAAGCCGAAACATGGTCTCCCGAAAAAGTCGATTTGGGTCGGTATAATTAGTAGATCTCCGAAATTTCAGGACCAATGTTTACTGGACTTTTTTCGCTAAACGCGAGAGGAATTGCGGTAGATCACATACTTGTCCGATTTTGAATATTCGCAGTCGAAGTTTGAAACTGTCCGAAATCGGGCCAAATTTTGCATGTTTTTGGCCCCTAAATTTTTTGGGGGGGAATGGACCGTACGAAATTTTGGACAGGCATTATAAAACTTAGCCCAGTACTCATCACCGTGCAAAATTCCACGCCGATCGGCCGACGCATCTCGGAGATCTCGCGATTGAAATAAAAAAAACGTCTGCAGTAAAACACAAGTCTTCCGAAAACTATCGTTTCCGGGCGGACTAACAGGCTCTAGGGACGAGCTTTTCAGTCGTAGGTCTATCAACATCGATGACTTTGAAAGACCCTAAACTTCCAAAATAAGGAATTTTTATTGATTTTTGCGATCTTCGGCTGCAGTGCACACTCCAAGAATGAACAGCGACGAAATGGCTGGATAAGACTGACAGTTTGCGAACAGGAACTGCTAGGGCTTTCGCGCGTCTCGTGAGCATTAGCTCAAATTTCTTGTAATCGGTATATAAGGCAACTCGAATGCAATCAAAACCGAAAATTCGGTAATTCGCATTTTCTCTCAGGCTACTGAATATCTTTACAACGCAGCGAAGTCAGTGAAATATTTTTTTAAATACAAACAGCCCTATCTGCAAAGGTTGATCTGGTTGGTGAGTGCATGACGCAGATTCCACCCTGCATGCTATAGCAACCGTCACGTGACATGATGCATATGATCTTGAATAAAAGAGCTCGTCATCAATGATGTTAATAGAATTATACACGCTTCATGCATGCATGCGATTGCTGATGCCGACACGTCACTGTAGGCCAATCTATAGCCTCTCGTCAGCTTCATCAGATCACAGCCATGCATAAATCACTGAATGAATTCGTGGCGTAGAGCCAGAAATGCGAATTAGGGGCTTGACCCCTTCCACTTTCTTTTTACTTTCTCTCCTCTTCCCTTTACGCCTTTGTTCTCTACCCCTTTCCTCGCTCTTTCGCTTTCTCCCCCCAAAATCCAGCTAGATGGTCTGGGGGAGCGCTGTGAGCTTCCCCAGCGGGATATGAGGCCGAGCCCCTGCAGCCGAAATCGAATTTGGCGCATCATATATTCAACATGTGACGTCTGGTGGCAACCAGCAATTTTAACTTTTTTCCTCAGAATCAACTGACCAAATATGGTCATTTTGAACGTGCATGTGCAGTGCTTGTCCGAAGGACTGGGAGGTTGCCCCCTGGGCCAGTGGCGGATTTAAAAAGGGGGGCGGCCATTCCTTCCCTTATTGATCGGATTTACCTTAAGACGAGTAAAAATTCTGCACAAAATGCATTATTTTTGCATAGAATTTTGAACAATTTTGCGAACACTTCTGAAGACCAACCCCCCATCCTTCCGCCCCGTTTTCCAAAATTTTGGATCCGCCACTGCTTTGGGCTTCCTTGTCTATATACGCCAATGGAATAAATGGCTGTATGATGAGTGATGGGGGTGACAGGGGATGACAATCCTTTGGCCATCCACTGACCATTCATTGGCCACTCTCTCCCACGTCACATCACATCACATCTGCTTGCAAGCGTCCAGATGACCGTCTCTCAGTCACTGATACGGGCTTACTGTTAGGCTTAGGCCTACTGTTACTGACTGCGTGACTCGTCAATTAATGATGGCATGATGGCGGCGGCTTGTAGGCCTAATGCGCATGTCATCCAGCGAACTTCCGCCGTCACATTGCGCTAGCAGGAAGTCGCTTAGTTAACGCGCATTCGCAATGCAACCACTCCTGTACAATGATAAGTAAGTAACTTAGTAAGTAAGTAAAACCTGAATTTTTATAGCACATAACTTACAAATTAAAGCATTTTACAGAATATTCATCAAGCAGCCGGCTGCCGAATAAATAGCTGGTTCTAACTGTTTCGGCTATTTATCCGGCAGCCGTCTTGGGCGGCCTTCGCCAGTATACGTACGATAACCCAAGTGTTTCTGCGGCGGTACGACAAGCAACCCACAGCTTCGCGGCAGCCGGCCAACTGACGACCTCAACCCTAGCAGCTAGGGTATCATGGGTAGCGTCAGTCGGCAAGTGCATGCCTGCCTCCAGTGAACTAAAATTAGGGCCTATAATGACCAATGCTATATACAACCTTTGTTTGGGTGTCCATCTATCGTCACATAATTCTCTGAAATATAATTCTAAATTCTTAACCCTAGCTAATCTTAACCCTAACCCAGATATTAATTTTTATCCTGCTGCAACACACATTTACGCTAACGATAGCAAGCTACGCTGGTGCCGCCGCCTAGCGAATTTAATTAGGGGCCTAATGACTGCTGTACAAGCTGACGAAACAATAATCAGTGCGTAAAATTAACCTCTAATCACGGAATAGATATACAAGCCTCTAATGCGCTAAATTGTAGCGCAAAATAGGGGCCTATAAGCACCATGATTGGGAAAAAAGCACCCAAAAAGCAGTTAACCTTCCAGTGCATGTCTCGAATAGCAAAAAGGAATCACCAGCACTGCAGCGAGCTCGAAAGTCGAAATTCCAATAATAAACTCTACACATTTATCGTAGTCATATCAAGAGCAATACTATACCATAATAAATTTCGTTCACTGGTGCTCCGTCAGTCTTTAAACCGAGGCTGCAGAGGTTATGGTAGCCATAGGTCAAAGGTCAAAGGTCATCGTTATCAGACTGTTCCATGCATGAATACGGCAACAGCAGCGTGGAACGAATATGGCTAATAATTCCTCCACGTTACGGCCGCTGTGTGACCATCAAGCCGACTGTAGGCTGCAGTGTAGTTGAAAGTGAAACTCAGTCGCCTCGGCACTGTGCATCGTAGTGGTAGTTAATTCTGACCATCACGAGCAATCGTCTCCCTGAAGTATTCTTGACCGAGACCCGTGGACAGTCGGTGTCCTGAACGTCCGCCCATGGCATGGCCGGTGTGCTGCGGTGTCACACTAATGTCTCCCCCATGAAAAATCCGCCTGGGAGAAATAATCACGGATTCAATACCTCTCCTCCTCATTAAAATATCGCCGGCTCCATAAAAGTTTCTCCATTATAGTATTGCCCCCAGAAAAGTTTCCCCGGCCGACAATTTACCGGTAAACATTCGTCCGGCCCGGGCGGCCGCTGGGCGCGGCGGATTTTTGCCGGTAAATTGTCGGCCGGGGAAGACTTTTCTGGGGATGATTTTATAATGGAACACCGGCTACAGTGCACGGTGACTCGCTGTAATAAAACGATGACAACGCCATATCAGACTATAATGATGTCATTATGATCTAACGGCGCGTGCAGAGCGACGTAACTGAACTGAACTGTACTGACATGGCTTTAGTTTTGGACTGACCAATTGGCAAGTAGTAATGCATTACAGTAAGCACCGTCTAATCAGTAGGCTCGCCCTGCTTGCCCATTGGTCATGACATTGTGGCTAAACCGTAAGCTATGCCATAGGGGGTTGGCGATGGTACGTTTAGATGACGATGACGAGCGATGATGATGATGATGCCCGCGGCTGCAAGGGGCCCAAAATTGGTGTTATTTTTTGCGCAGCAAAAACACATAATTTGACGTCACCAGATGCGGTTTCTGAGGCGCTAAAATGCTCTAAAGTACTTTTTTGGTCGGGGCTCCGACACGGACCCCGCTGGGGGAGCTCGCAGCGCTCCCCAGACTTCCTATCTGCATTGAGAGGGCTTTTTTGAAAAAAGCAGGCGTATGGGAAAAGAAACTAGACCCCGGAACCCCGCCGTTCGCCGCCGCCGCCGTTAAGGCTTCGAACTGCAACCAACGGTTAAGTTAGGTTCCACTCCGCCGCCGCCGATAAGCTAGCGGCTTTAGCGGTTTAACGAAAAAAAATCAAACAATGTGTTGTGCTCACACTGCTGCAAGCAGAGCGCCAGCGTCAGTGCGCATGTTTTTTTTCAGTCGTCATGCATGATCGTCACAGTATAGTGCCAACTGCCGATGGTGACTGACAACGTACAGTGAATGAATATTAATGAGCATGACTAATGAGCATTAAATTGACGTGTTTGTACTTTGCACGGTATTTCGTGATTACACGTTTTTGGCCATTCGCTAATTTTTTTTTTACATAATGACGCGATTGTAAACCTATACTGCGCTCATTTCTGCAGTGTACGAATTACTAATCTGACTCTATGGAAAAACGGTAGTTTATTGTATGTCGTTACGAATCACGTGAAGGTTGTTGCTTTTGGGTCTCAAAAATTACTACCAGTGACCAGGAACGTTGAGAGCCAAAGCGAGGCTCGGGAGAAACATTCTTGCTTGGCCAATCTGAAAAAAATTAAAATTTTGCTTTCTGAAACGGCACATTTTGGTGTACTTTATATTCTTCAGCGACAGCGGGGCACCGAAATGTCGCGGGGTCCGGGGTAACTTACCTTCCTCCCCTCCGACCCCCTCTCTCGACGGGCCTGCCAGCGACAGGCGTCTTGGCGGTCTGGACCGCCAAGCCGCCGCTAAAGCTTAGCGGTCCGGAGTCTGGACCGCCGATAATTTAACGCTAAGCCAACCGCTAAGGCTACAGACCTGCAGCCGTTAAAGCCTTATAACTTAACGGCTCCGATGACTAAAAGGAACGGAGGAAAAGGGGAGAGAACAGGAGACAAGGCCAGAATGGGAGGCATCGTGAAGGGCGGGAAAACAAAGAAGAGGGGGCCCTGGATGATTTCCTTGCAGGGGGCCCAACATTTAAAGTTAGGCCTACTTATGCCACTGCTTTCCCGGTTGTCGGCCCACGGCACGACCTGGAACGACCTGACAGACGACGTGACGTTTTCCGAGTCGTTGTCCAGCTTCTGTCGGCAACTAAACTCTTACTTGTTGAAAAAGCCTTTTCATCAGACTTTTCTTGGACTGACTCCATCTACGCCGTATCTCTAGTGTACCTAGCAGCAGTTTGTATTACTCAGGCCACTTTAAAATTCTGGATTGATTGTTTGCTTGATCGGTTGATTCTCTCGCAGGCCCCGTGAAAAGAAAAGCGACGTGAAGGGGCAGAATAAACTTTGTCCCACCCCTGTGCATAAATCTGCAAATGTTGTATGGCAGCATTATTGGTTCCGTACCGTTCTCGCAATCAGCTGAGCCCGCATGCCACGAATGACCCCGGTATTTCCTGACAAATAGTTTACGCCCATGGCAGTGGCTATAGACCCGGCGGCGGTTGCGGCTGCCGTACCAGTATCCACTGACCCGGTGCGACCCGAGAGCAAACGAGGGCCCGCAGATCTGCCGACCAAGAACGACGAATTAGCCGTCTGATCGACCGGCTTGCGAGTCCGCCGTAGATCCGGTAGGCTACTCCGCGGTGAAATCTATCGCTTACCGGACACTTCGGACCTACGAGTAAGACACTTCTGTCCTAGGTCCGAAGTGTCTCGTACTTTTATAACCGAAGTGTCCGGTCCGAAGTGTCCGCTTTGCTAAAATCTGTCGCGGTCATCGGAGAACACTGCGTCCAGTCGTGTCACTCACTAATTAATAATCATTACAGTAGCAATAAAGCAGCATCATATGATTCATGACGTTAATTCTAGTTAAGATTATTTCTCTTTTCAAGATTAGTTAATTAATCATTTCATTCATCACGCAGCACAGCATGACTGCGTACACGTAAAAAACAGCGCAAATCTCAAAAAGAAAAGTTTGTGCACTGCCCAACTACAAAAAAACTGAAATACGAATTAAAATACTGAAGCAATCATTTGTCAACGTTTTTGTTTAGCCTGCATTTTACTTACTTAATGATTGGCGTGGTGCCGCAATCAGCCGCATGTTCCTTTGTACACTCACCCAAGCTTTTTTTATCGTTTTTAACGTTTTGGGGGCTTCAACCGTTCATGGCACTTAAATTAATGACCTATTTTGTGCTAATGTGCTGTGCCGTTAAGAAACTAGCAAACTATACTCACTCACTCACTCACTTAAAATAGACACTGACTGCGGTGGCTGAAAATGATCACGTCACTCAGTGATGTTCTGCATCATTAGTTGCAGCCGCAGCAGATTATACACCTAGACCTACCTAGGCGGTGTCACCGAAATACAGATGTTAGGATTCCGTCCGGCATGCCGGCAAAACTATCACGTTATGACCACTGGCTGCTGCAGTCTACAGAGCGAGTGCGACGTCTGTCTGATATAGGACTGAGCTAAGGGGTAAAGGCTATGTCATGTCACGTCATGTCATGTCATGGGTTGACCTTTCGTCGCTCCTGCATGCTGTTCAGTAGGCTGCCGCGCCGCGACGCCACTGTGCAGGTGTGGCGGTGTGTTTGGCGCTGCGGCAGCGGTAGATCGGCCATCAGAGCGGGTGTAGTTAAACTCGGTCGTGGTAAACTCGGTCTGAATAAGCTCGGTTCCAGTAAAGTCGGTCGATCGGTTTCTGCAGCCGAAAATAACATAAAAATCAAGGTTCGAGATCGTTGAAGGTCGTCTATGTTGACAACTGCTGAAAACTCGTCGGCAATGCATTATGATAAGCAGCAAGTCTATGCCTGTCTGCAACCATTTTTACAATGCACAATAGCTTAGCGTTTGGTTTACCTTGTAGTTTAATTATTTAATTACAGTTAGACCCAAACAATATAGCCTATGTTAGCGGCAAAAAAAACTCTGTCGAATTAGAACTTTGAAATATGAGATCATAGATCATATGAGATCATATGACAACAATTTTAACTATTTCCCTGAGTGTCTAATACTTATTTTAACAAAAATTGGTGACTGGGGGCCTGGATCTTATGGATCTTTTAACGCACGATAGCAGAATGCTTCGCGCGTCTTAGCCATGGTCTGGGCGTCTGTCCGTCTGTCCGTCCGTCTGTCTGTCCGTCACACCCTGGCACTGTATCAAAACGGCGAAACCTAGAATCACGAAATTTTTTGGATCACTAAATTGTTCCAACCGAGTTTGCCGTTTCTGCACAAAACCATCGACCGACATTACCGGAACCGAGTTTACCTAGACCGAGTTTACAAGCTCCCGCCAAGGCTGATGCAATTACTACTACCTCACGCCGGGCTGTGTGGACGCTGCGGGATGTCTTACCTCACCTCGTGGTCGTGTTGGTGGTTTGAATTAGCGGCGCGAGACCTGATCGACGACCGACCGAGTTAGCGGTCATGTCACAAACCATTCCAGCCGCCGCCCCGCACCCCGATGACAGCTCCCTGGTGCTACCGAAGCCATAAATTGTTGAACTGGTTATGGTGGGTTGTTGCTGACGCCGCAATGCCGTTCTGAGCACTGTGCAGAGGTCTCGCCCTCCTGCTGCCAGCCGCTGTACCAAGCAGACACCACACCTGGAGATATACACGCCGGTCGTCCGCCGAACAAACTCTTTACCGATTTCCCGACAGTGACATATGGCCAGAAATATGAATTGCGGGGCCCCATCGCCTTTCCTCCTCCTTCCTTCCCATTCCCCCTCCTTTTTTACCTTTTCTGTCCCCCTTTTCCCTCTTTTTTTCTTTCCCCGTTTCTTTTCACTGTTGAAATAAAACCCCTAAATTCCAGCTGTGATGTTTGGGGAGAGCTGTAAGCTCCCTCAGTGGGATCGTTGAAATCAAATTTTGTCGAATTAGAACTTACTAAATTGTCGACACTAAATTGCGACGAAATGGCTGGAAATAGACCAAAACAACCTGAAATTTTCAGCATTAAACGTAGATTTCAGCAGTCCAAGTCCGACCCCCTAATTTCAAGAAAACCGGCACAGGCCGGCGTCAAAGACAGCTACCCCCCCTTTAAAAGTGGTTATTTTACCGCAATTATATCGTGTAGCGTGAAAACGGTTGCAGATAGGCACAGACATGCTGCTTATCATAACAAGCAATTGTGACAAGCTTTTTACAGTGTCGATTTAGAGAATTTTTTGGCGATTTCCGATTGCGACACGCATTTTAAGAGTGAATTGCGCCGAAATGGTTGGAGATGGACCTGGACAACCTGCGTACAACATTTTTAGCATAGAACGTACATTTTTAACAGTCTAAGTTTTGATCTCTTAAATTCAAGGAATCTTCCGTACGGTCGTCTCAAATTTAAGTACTCTTTCAAGGTGCTTTAATATCTTATTGCTATAGGCTAAGCCTACACCGATTGGCAGTAAGGCCTACCGCTGCTATCGCGCGTCACGTGAGCTTTGCTCAAATTACTTGTTGTCTACGCTTCTGTGTCGACTCTCGACCAATGGCAATTATTGACTTGAAACTGCAACTGCATGATAGACGAGTTTATGATGTGCGATGTACAGTGGCGTAGCAAGCCAGTTGGCCACCCGGTGCGGACTTCAAGATTGTCGCATAATATGAGTCTATCTTGTTCTTAATGTTGCGTATAAAAAGCACTGGCGGTTTTAGGTCCGAGCCAGGGAGGGCACAGTCCCACCAGTTTTCCGTTATAGGCTCGCGCTACCGCGCTCGCCATATGGGGCCGTGCCCCCAGATTTTGTGGGCTAAAACCGCCACTGATGAAAAGGTTTTCTTTGGCATATCCTCCGTGTTTTTTTTACGAAGTCCGACAAAGTAATTAACGCTATTATCGCCACGGCTTTCCTTTTTCGTAAAGTGCGTAGGTCTATTGGCGTCATATTAGCGCTAAGCGCTATAACGTTTGCAATGGTTAGCGTGGGAAATTCCTAGGCGCGGCACGCTGCCATTGGTCCAGTCACTACAGTGAGTCACTTCAATTTAGTTGAGTTGAGTTTGTCGCTATGAACACGGCTTTAATATGCATGTATAGGCTCTACGTCGGACGTTCGACCATACAATTAATACATGTATATGTATACATATGACCTTTCGGACGGTTCTAAGGTCGTTAATTTAACAGCAGGATGACAGCAGCTTTTGCTGCAGAACACTGGCTGCAAGCAGAACCTTAACCCTCGGAGCAATAACTGAATGTTTTACAGCGAGAGTGCATTGTTGTGACCCAAAGCGTCAATTAGCGGCCATATTTCGGCGTCTCACGCGCCAGTCGGTGGGCGTTATGTTTACACAGACTGCAGCGACTTTGAAGCTCTGCGACTCAGTATGGCCTACCCAGAAATCTTTGCGGCTGCAGCAGCTGACACGCCATTCATCGGCGTATTTATCATCACCTCACCTGTCAGGCCGATACAGGTATCCGCAGATGCACTAAAAGCAGTCTTAGCAGTGCTGACGTCTACTTACCATGCACTCACTGCATGACTATAATATAGAACTGCAGAATAGCAGAATCGTTTTGTCATTTTGTGAAACGATGCGATAAACTGCTACATTATTATGGCTGTAGTTATAGTGATAATGATATAACCGTTTATTGCATTGTTTATCCTCGACGATCGAGCCGCAACTTAGATTATCGTCAAATGTTGAGAAAAATGTTTTAAATTGTTGCCACCAGTCAGCTGTCATCCTTTAAGGCTAAAATGCACCAAATTCCACTACGACAAGCCCCAGTCCGCGCTAGAAAAGCTTACATCGCTCCCCCAAACTCTCTAGCTGTATTTGAAGGGCCTACTTGTAAGGGGGAAAAGAAAGAAAGGGAGATGAGAAAAAGGAAGCAAATAGGAGGGGAGAGGAAACCCCGATATAAAAAGGAAAGAAAGGGGAAAGAGATAGTAAAGAGAAGCAGAAAAAGGAGAAGAAAAGGAATGAGGAAAAAAGAGGGAAATGGAAAAGAGAGGGAAGGAACGTAGCTGTGCAGTAGGAATTTTCAATTATTTAGGCTCTGATAAATTTTCGAAGCAGCGAACGCATGCAGAATGCTGCGCGTACGACGGCGACTATTCAGTGTTAGTGAACGACGACGTCATGTATACAGGTCTGTGATCTATTGATACTTGAGTCCGGCTGCATGGACACTGCCTTGTGGCGGGCGGACCGCGGGGTCACGCCATGTTAGCCCGTACCGTCCGTACGATACATAGACCCAGCCCTGTAGCGGTCAGTAGAGTTTCTCACGGCATCGACCACAGCTCTATAGCTCTACAGAGCGCTTTGTGTATAGGCCTACGCCACGGTCTCTCAGATCCAGCCAGGCAGAACAAGCGATAATTGGGGTTACGAACTCGGTCAGCCGTTCGTTCCGCTGCTTAAAGCTATTATACACCGCCATGCCGGCACGTCGCTGACGACGACGTCTTGTATTATGGTCCTTCTGTGAATTTGGAATGAGCTCAAAGTTAACCCATCGTATAGGACAGGCTAGACTTCTACTGCCTGCAGGCACATCAATAGAACGAATATGCCCTGGTGTGCAGTTAATACACACGGCCGGTATAAATTGAAAGCCGCGATAACTGCGGCAAATTGGTATACGGCGACTTAGAAGTAGGCCTACGCCAATTGTCCATTAAGCACTGTATTAAACAAGCAGCCTGCTGTCGTTCATGTGTTTAGGCGGGTCAGTTAGCCTAACAGGGTGTTTACACGATCCAGCAAACGTCCAGCTCCATTATAGGCCTAACATATGGCAGCAAACGTCTAGCAAACTTCCAGCAAACGTCCAGCTGGAAGTTTGCTGGACGTTTGCTGGATCGTGTAAACATCCCATAACAGAGCACGCATTTCGCATATGCGCACAAGAATTACAAAAAAATAATAAATAAATCGCAGTTAATTATTTTGAAGGACGGGACACGGTGACCTAGGAACCAATCTGCTTGTGGCCATTTAATTGCAGCCAGGAATTTGATTTTTTTATTTGCTCTCGCAATTCTCAACTAACCGAAAACAAAGCACGTGATCAGACTTCGGTGGAGATTGTGATTTTAAATGACATTTTAAACGATATTTTAAACTCACTGAGTACTGATGAGAGTGTGTATCAAAGGGTTAACATGATACTGCTGTCGGTCGGTCGGTCGGCCGCGGTAGACTAAAGACGTTGTGGCATACAGTGATGCCGCCGAGCTATTGCATTGTCTTGAGATGTCAACGGCACAACGCCACAGAAATGCTACGTAATATGATGACGATGTCGAAGATGCGGGTATATAGGCCTGCGATAAGTCCGCGCCTGCAGGTGTTAACTATACGATGACACGCTACACGGCTGAAGACTCTACCTGTATAGGGTCATCCTTCCTTCCTCTCTGCCTTCCATTGCGCGTCAATTTATCACATGCACCTATCAGCTTTGACTCTGAGGCGGGTTATTAGCGCGTTCACAGGACGCGGTCAAGCGAGCAATATAGCACGCTCACTGCGCCCGCCCGCTCGACTGAGTGATAAACGCCCCCCCCTGCAGCATATACCTAGTAGAGGGGGGAACGACGCTGACCGCAGCATACCGCCACAAACATAGACCACCTACTGTTCACAAATAGCAGGTGCTGGCTTGCTTGATATTATCAAGATATGGACTTGTAAAATGCAGGAGAACACGGCCATCTTCCACGCATGATGATATTTTCTTGCACACGTTTTAAGTCCGCAATTTTTGCCACATTTTGCTAGCAGTTCGATAAACGGCTGTTATCAGGAACTATGGGGATCAAGCCCCAAATTTCTGCTGTGTTTGACAGTCATTGTAATCGAAGTGTGTTGCGTGTTTCTCGAGATCGCGATAGTGCAACTTTAATTAAAAGTTTGGCATCTAAATACATGCATACCGTGAACCGAAGAACTTTGCGAAATCGGTTTTGGTCAGAACTTCATCAAATTTGTTGGCCTACCAAATTTGATAATTTTTTGGCCCACCGCTAAGCTGTAAGCTTAAGGTCGGCTCTTTGTCGTGATTGTCGTCCGTCTGTCAGGGATGTACTGCGGCTAAACGGTGCAAGATAGGGCCTAGGTTGCTATTGATCATTAATAGGAAGTCGCATACTAGCTTTCCAATGTCATAAATCGCTGACCATGAATGACCTTAAAAGCGGTTACGCGCTATTGTGGCTAAACGGTGCGAGATAGGGCTTAGGTAACTATTAATCACTAATATGAAGTGGCATACGCTCATTCAGATGACATAAAAATCATCGACCTTAGATTACCTTCAAGGTCAGTGACAACCAGTACGGTCGGCCCTACCCTAGCGACAGCTGGGCTTCTTGTTTTGACACTGAGATGACAAAAAATAAAATTATGCGAAGTGCCCTCATTTTCTATTTGACCTAATAATAATGTTGACTTCAGAGCAATAATGCGTGTTAAAGACTGAAGTTGTAAAATACTTCAAGTGGTATTTATTTCAGATTTGCTGCCTAGGCTTAAGTAAATTAAATTTGTGTTTTGTCGACAAAGTACAAGTAATAAATTTGTTTAACATACTTTTTAAAAATTAATTTTAAAATATATTTGAGGAATTTTTTCTTCAATCACGGTGGAATGGAATGCATAGGGCCTAAGCAAAATTTTATTCTCTCGAGTGAAATGACCGACCTCATGCATGTTATCCACACGGTTAGTTTTTGGCTCTTTAGTTCTACATTTCTTGTTATTTTCTGCCATACAATGGTAAATAAAGGTGATTATTATGATCGACAATTAGCGAAGACCAGATAATGAGCCGGCGAATGTCGTGCACCGTTAAAAGCCATTTACACTGCAGGCGCTGTATGCGCTGCGGCGACGATCACACACAAAAGCTCTGCGCTGGACCGTCCCGTCGTACGGCCGACTGGTCGACATGTCTGGTGCATTGGAGCGTGCACACAGTAGGACCGTATGTACAGAGGCCAAGACCTTGCGGTCAAAAGGCCAGCGACACAGTGCCACGTATGGGCCTATATATCGACAGACCAGACCGGCCGGCCGGGCGAGCGAATGTCACCCGACCGAAAGATATCACAGCACTGCGGAAACAGCGCCACTCTAGAGCTGCGCCATTCACCGATCAAATTGAGAGAATTCGAATAATTAAGTAAGTAAGTAGTTTATATAGCACGTTAACTGTAATTACATGAAACACGCTCGATGTGCTAGTTTTAGATGACGGCTCAAAGTAGCACGTTCTTGTTTGATTCGTAAACGAGGACAAGGCCGCCGCGCAAGTACCACTAGAGTGGCTTAGATACTTTCGATTATAATGTAAGAAATATATTGTATTTCGTGAATAAATTGACTGAAAGGTCTAAATTATAGTCTACGTTATTTTCACCTCGCCCGGATTCCGTTTAGAAGCTCTCAATATTGAGATTTACATCTCAGTAACTCCTTTTTAAAACTTTAAAATGTTCTAACTTATTGAATTTATCCCAGTTGCTTTCAGTAACCGTCAACTACCTATTGCATCGTCGTATACGTACTGTAGCATACAGGATAGTTTTGATGTTGTTATCGAAATCCGTGAAAAAAACGTAGTCTTTCTCGAACCATAAGGTCGATGCATAAAGCGGCGCAGATCTCCGTTTTCTTAGCCCTCAGCCAATACGCCAGTTTACACTGCAAAATCACGGATACGGGACTGGTGCATCACGCGTGTGCCTGTTTACGACCCAGCAGCTTTCGCCGCGAATTTCCAGGGAGGGATGACCGGACTGAGTTGGCCTGGGTACCGCGCAGTGAATACTTATTATCGATCGCGTTTTAGAATTCTGCCCGTTACTATAGTAAAGTCTCTCGGTGCTGGGATCAAGACGGCTATATAGCCGCACCACGTAGCTAACAATAATCACACTAGTTGCTTGCACCGCGGGTCTGAGTGTTGTATGGCGCAGCGCGCAATCGCAGTGACCAGCCATTGCAGCGACCAGACTGTCCGTGTCACACAGACATGCTACGCCACATTAACTTCTCCCCAGCCTCCCACTCCCCTTTCTCGTCTTTCTCTTTAGCTGCGTCGTCACCAGCAGCGACTAAAAACTGAAAGGACGACTCGGATCGCTTTTCAGCGCGGCTCATATACCACCCGGGGAGGCGCACGCTCCGTCGCATGCGTCCGTCCGTTACCCGCAGCGTGTAGACGCATTTTTGCGTGACAACCGACCACACCAAGCTCTCTATGTGGCCCGCTGCCACGTATTAGGCTGCTATATACGGGCGGGCGGGTGTCATTTATCACGTGTGCCTATGTATGGGACTTTACTGGTCATCATCTGCGTGTCAAAGTCGGCCAGCCGGACGGAATGTACCCCTAGGTCGAGTCGGTCAGTCGGGCAGGAAGTGGATGCCAGTCATGACCCATGTATACCAGCATGCACCGCGGCTCACACTGACTGCCCTGCACAGTGTGGTCTGCGACAAAAACAGACAGCCAGGTGTGCTGCGTTGAGTCGGTCACAGGTCGTAGGTCAGACAAGGTCATCGTGCCGGGTTCTATATACCGCATACATGCCGATCGCCCTGGCCGCAGCCGGGTGGGTATGGAGTATGGACCAGTGGCGTATCCAAGAATGTGAATTGGGGGCCTCGACTCTTTCCCCTCTTCTCTCTTTTCCTCTCCTTCTTTTTTCACCCCTTCCCTCCCTTTACCTTTTCTCTCTTTTTTCCTCTTTTCCCTTAGAAGTAGGACCCCTAAAATCCAACTGTGGGATCTGGTGAAGCGCTGTGAGCTCTTCCAACGGGGTCCATTTCAGACAAATTTGGTGCATTATGATAATATTTATTTACTAACACAATGTGGTGGGTAACGAAACAAAAATACATAAACAGTTACTAAGCTATGGCGCATCACAGACACATATGACCTTAACTATACAGAGTAGGCCTATTCTAACAGTTTAACGTACAGCGTTGAAGTTCAAGTTTGTTTATGTTTAAAATATGACAACTGGTGGCAACAATTTTGATTATTTATTTTTCTGAGAAACAACTGAGCAAATTCAGTGCGGTTTGAACGTGTTCTTATGTCTTGTCGAAAGGATTGGGGGCCTGGGCTTCCCTTGTCTACGCCATTGGTATAGACAGCTGATCTTGCCGGCATAATCGCCATCAGCAAACGCAACGACAGAGGAACGTTGTCCGGGGTGAAAGGCCTTCCGACCAGCGGGCGCGTCCATCGTCGAGTTTCATACAGCAACGACCTATCGCCACCTGGTCGTCTAAGTGTCGAAATACCTGAGGTCCTGCAGCTACCGGGTTAAAACCTTTTCAACACCCGGCGCAGACAGCCAAACCGAGCTGCAGAATAAGGATGAAGAATATATGGCTTGCAGTTATTGCCGACAACTGACAGATAGACGAACAGTAGCATGCGGCCGGCGATATAAGACACATGTCTGACACAACAAGACGAAGGAAGAGAAAGCTATCTTTCTCTATTCAGTCTGCTCTGATTTACGATCAATGATCAGTCGTCCACTTGCTGTGCTGCTATACTGTAGCTCATTTCCCCATTTTTTGTGTTCACTTAATGTTTCGGCCTGATAATTGTTACGCACGCCTATGACTGCCCAACGGCGCCTCATACTGACGCTGGTTAAACAGGTTTCTTAAGCAACTGAACTTAGTTCACCATCGTACGTTTTAGAACCCAATCAACCCATGCACATAAAGCAGAATCGAACTAAAATGATGGATTATCAGAACCGAACCAGAATTGAAATCTTATTTTTTAACTGCAAAAAAACCAAACCGAACTCCATCACGATATATGGGCACTGTCTATAACGGCATCGGCGACTTGACGTCGTTACTACGCGCAAGTACGCGTCAACCAATGACCAATGGTCCAGCATCTTTACTATCCAGTCGACTGTCCCGCCATGATTGCTTAAACCAATTTTAAACCACGTCCCGTCGCCCATGTCTCGTGTTTATGACGCACGTGACATCAGTTAGTCCAGAAGTGAACCACGTCTAGGGGCGACATTGAGGGGGGCTGAAGGGGTCTACGGACCCCCTCCCCAAAGATTAACGATCTTATTTTCACCCTGTACGTCATGCCTTTGAAACAGTGTTACTGCTGCAAGAACAATACGTAACGTATGTAGACTGAGACGCCAAATGATTTACTGACATGACGTTACTGGCCATGTCAGTTCAGTTCAGTTCAGTTGCGTCGCTCTGTACGTGTCTTAACGACGGCCGCGGAAATCCATCAAACTCATGATCGTTTCCAAGTTCACATGACGACAACCGAGTTTGACCGACATGTAAACCGCATGGGGACTGCAGCATTCACTGCACGGAGAGACATTGACAATGTCATCGCGCACATGAGTGATTCCCGCGGCAGTTTGGCGACCGATCAACGTTCATAAATACATCATGATCAGCTGCTATAGCCTATTAGCATTCACCTGCACTGCTGCGGTTTTGAAGCCAAAATACGTTCACAATATGTCATGAAGTAAACCCATGTAGGCCTACATTATACAAGCATGCCCAGTGGCGGATTCAAGAGGGGGGAGATATTGGAGGGTTAACCGCTCCCCCATTCACTGGATGCGTCTTGAAACAAGTGTAAATTTACACAAAATGTATTATTTCACAGCCCTTTTCTCCGACCCTACCTCTTATACTCTTTCCCTTTCGCCCGTCTCATTTCAAGATTCTGGATCTGCCACTGAGCATGCCCATTTTCGATATAATCGGACATGACGTCTGGAATCTCCGGAAACGACCGTATCTCGCGTAAATGTTTAGGCGTATAGTTCTATACGGCTGGCGGATCGCGAGCTGGCCCACACGTGCGCTCTCTTCGCATGTAGTGGCGTGGAGTGAATGATTGAACTTGTATTGGAATAGATCTTAACATTCAGATTTTAACATTATTAATTATACAGTTAGGGTTTAATTCAGAAAAATAAAAAACACTCCGGCGATTGTACAATATAGGCCATGTACGAAAGAAACAAGCTTCGCCACACACAAGCTAATTAAATGCATGCAAATACATGGCGACAGATCGCAACAGAATATAGGCAATAACTGATTCGAACTTGAACACAACATTCATTTTGCATACAAATTAAACAAATACTAACACAACATGGAGTATACGAGGAGCAACGGCAAACGCATATTCCGTTATTTGTCGCTCTTTGTCTAAGCTCATAATCCGGCCATTCTATTAGGTTCGTCCCTCCGCTTGTCTTGTACGGGCAGTGGCGTAACCAAAATGTGAATTGTGGGCCTCCCTTTCCTTCCGTTTTCCTATTTTCTTTTCTTCCTTACATGACTCATTCTCCTTCCTTTACCTTTCCTCCTTTCTTATTTCTCCCTCAGTCCCACCCGCTCCGTTTAGAAGTAAGACCTTTAAAATCTAGCCAGAGAATCTAAAAAAGAAGCTGCCCCATCGGGGTGTGGGGCAAAGCTCCAGCCAGCATCAAATTTAGTGCATTATATCTTTCAAATATGAAATCTGGTGTCAACAATTTTAATTATTTTTCCATAAACTGACCAAATTTAGTGCAAATTAAAACGTGTGCTTATGTCTTGTGTGAGAGATTGTGGGCTGGGCCACCTGCGCGCCCTTGTGTACGCCACTGCACAAAGGTCCTTAACTCAAAAGCTTAAAATGAGAGAATAACCGAAATCGGTGTGAATGTTTCCCGAGACAGGACTGTAAGTTCCGGTGTGTTAATTTTCAGGAGTCAAAGGTCCGACAGGCGGCCGTATAACATGTCACCAGCGGGCCGACATAATGTTGCTAGTTAATGCAGAAGATAGGCCTAATATGTGGTGGACGAATGAAGCCGTCGAGTTTGACGCATCTGTTCGTGCTGCGAGTTCATCGATTACGCTGGATGAGCTGCATAGATTGCGTTGCTATTCTCACTCGCGCGGTGATTCATTAATTCAACACTTAACACTAATACCTGCGCTGCTGCTGCTGCACGTTACTGCATGCTATTAATTACCGTCTCAGTCCGTGTGTGCGGCGACCGTACGGCCATTAGCACGTGACCGCTGTGACGTCATTAATATCTGCAGCGCATGTGCCCAAAGGGATGCGAGGCCGAGTGGGGCCGATTCGTGACATGATGCCCGCGGTGTGGTAGTTTCCTGTGACGAATGACGATAAGTCATGACATGACGCTGGTGAGTGAGTAAAAGTATCGATGAGTTAATAATAAAGCAAGCACTTCGCTGCTGCACTGTCTGCAGTCGTGCAGTGTCAAAGCCTGCAGGGCGCTGATGAGCAGAGCTATAATAAGCTCAAATTCCATGCACACACTTTGATTTCTTGTAAAATTGTTCTACTACATGCTTACGCTACGAGTCAGGAGAAAATCTAAAGCCCGCAACAAAACTCCGCAACGTCAGGAAACGTCAAGATGTTGTACAGCCATCTCCCATGCAGTCAGTGGCTTTTATCTCCCGGTTTCACCTTTCCTCCAATCGCGCGTCTGCATCAGCAACTTCAGCAACAGCTGCACGCTTTATATAAGCCTAGGTGTTGACTTATTCTCTGGCCGTTCACTCCCCATGACTTGATTAATTGTGCAGCTTATAATTATAACTCACTTACTCGTATTAACATGAAATTTGAGCTAATGTTCACGAGACGCGCGAAAGCTATAGCAGTTCCTGTTCGCAAACTGTCAGTCTATCTCGAGTCATATCGTCGCAGTTCATTCTTGACATGTGCGCTGCAGCCGAAAATCGCAACAATAAAAACCCCTTATTTTGGAAGTTCAGGGTCTTTCAAAGTCATTGATGTTAATACGACTAAAATGCTCGTCACTGGTGCTTGTTGTGATAGGCAGCATGCAGTTTTGGTCATAGTAGTGAACTTATAGTAAATCGTCATTTCAATTTTGGCCGCTATCCGACCATCCGACGGAGCATACAGTTACAATTGCTCCATGGAGAAAACAATATGTACACATAAGAAGAAGAAAAAGATTCTGCATAGACAACTAGGTCCATTGTGAGGGAGCTCATCCCCTTGACGGCACTTTGAGCCAGCGAGGGCGAAGCCCAATTAAGCTAGCATACAGCCCAAGTCGGCCGGGTTAACCGACTGGATCGGTATACTTGCAGTCCTGGCTACAGGGCCTACTGTTGCGCAGAACTCGCCGTTTCTTCCCTAGCGATGGCCTTGACCACCGCCAGTCAGGGCCTTTCCATCCCCCCCTGAAGGATGGAGACACCCCCCCATGAGCAGGGGCTATGAGACCGATGGCGTCGAAGGGGGTGAGAAATGGGGAGGGGATTTCCCCCTCCCCAGCCGATAAGGGGGGCTGGGGGAGCGTCGTGAGCTCCCCCAGCGGGGTCCGGGGCGGAGCCCCGGCCGAAAAACGAATTTCATGCATTTTAAGCTCCACAATGCACTTTTCTGGTGGATAGATAATCTGATATTTACGACTC
>Ga0056128_1002932_pt1 | contig 20603 bp, 16 predicted proteins | sample WorMetLIZISLAND2_FD_71113 | JGI IMG/M metagenome (GOLD analysis project Ga0056128, IMG submission 71113) | Marine gutless worms symbiont microbial communities from Max Planck institute for Marine Microbiology, Germany - Olavius geniculatus... ... | reverse complement strand
AATATCTGATGGTATCAAAAAAATTTTATTAAAAATTTAGCTGTTAATTATATCAGTTGTGTTAGTGAAAGGCCAACCAAAATTTGTGACTAGTTACATGGGCCCCTGATGGACAGGGGGCTGAGAGGGGCCCGGAAGCAAGCGCTGCACAATTTCCCCATATTTCAGCACTACAGTCCAGTCCAAAGTCTACAGTTACCCAGCTGGCTGTTTATGACTAGAGACTTTTACACCAAGACCACCCTGCATACAGCAACGACCTTACCCCCAGTGACTATTACCTGTTTTGAAATCTGATAATGATGGTGTCCGCTATCCATGATGATGAATGACTCAAGCCTTTTTTATTGACGCTGGAAATCGCTTCTGTTTAATGCTCTGTGACGTCGTAAATTACAACGACATCATATCCGCAACCGACTCATTAGAGTTCATAAAGGATGTGCGTTTCACTGATGTATAGATTGTGGAAAATATTGTTGTCTAATATGTCAAGGCCGGAAACTTTTGGGATGACCCTCGTAGAGAATACATGTAGTGAACAGAATGCAACAGTGTGGTGTGGGAACTGGTGTACTGTATTGGTGTCCGAAAACTGCGATGTTAACTAAGTGAAGTTCTATCAATGCACGGGCAATATTTAGCACACACTCTTATCCAACCCCTTGGTATTATCCCGAAAATTATTGCTGTTACCATCATTGTTGCCAGAGCTTTGACATTTTCTTTGCCTTTACCGCTATTTATGTTGAAAGACAATTCATGCAGAAGGTGAATTTTTTTATTGCAAACAGTTTTCACAGGATTTGCCAGAATTTCATGTGTTAGATTTTTAACTGTTTAAAGTGTTTTTTTTGTACAGTTTTTATCTTTTATTTTTTTTATTTGTTATTTATTCACATTTTGCTCTGACGTTTTGGTAGGGTATTAGCATATGTTAAGTGCAATCAGAAGTTTCAAGGCCATTTTATTTTTGTTTATGTTGGACTTATTGAGTACGATATGTGTGAATTTTTTGTACCAGTGGTAAAGCACTTTTTTGCTGTAGTAAAGTATGTGTCATGATCATTTTACAAATTTTTTTATGCTGGTACAATGCGTCTCATTTTAAACAAAAATGCTAATGGATGTGACAGTACATTTTGACTGTTGTCTTTAATGCCTTGACATATTCCAAGAGTTTACTTCTGGGGACTGTTCTGACAGAGCAACTGCATAAAATTGGCTCATTATGCAAAAATCCTGAGCTTGATGGCACATATTAGTAGCTTACAGTTTGTAGAGAATTTCTTTAAATCTGTGATGATATAAATTTGAATTACATGGTATTTGTGAGACATATTTTTAGCGGAGAATTTTCTGAAAATATGCAAAACTTTTTTAGGCAAAATATGCGGAAAAATGTGCGGAATTTGGCGAAATATGCAGCGCAGTGGTGCACATATGCTGCATGTGTCGCATATGTGCGCTTATTTTTCTGCATATTTCTGGCATGGAGTGACAGAGAATCATTATCGTGATCTTTAATAGGCCTATTCTGCTTACTTTTGACATTTTTGACTTAATTTATTCAATGTTTAATTGTAAGTACCGGTAATCGTTTGCTGCCAAAAATATTTAACGGTCTTAAAACAACGTTGGACAAGAAAAGTGTTGAAAAAAGCAATCACGTATGCGGAATTATGCGACATGTGCGAATATATGCAAATTTTTGGATATGCAGCATTTGCGACATAATTTTCGCATATGCGATTTTGAAAATGCCTTTATATGCAGAAAAATATGCGATAAGCAGCTTAACCAGCATCCCTAACTGTCGCTGTTGTAGTAAATTTAATGTAACACATTTAAATTGTGCTGTCGGAGATTATTGAAGTGTGTGCAGGTTTTGATGGGAAGTTTGATAGTCTGTTTTTTTACTAGGACTTTATTTCATGTTAGTTTCTTATGCTGCATTGTTTTCCCTGCTCCGGATGGTCAACGCATAACGTTTTTACTTTCTCAGCATAATTGTGCAATATGTGTAACCAATTTCGTCAGTAGCGTCATCAGTTTAAAAAGTAGGCACTGCAAGAAATTGCATTTTTTTGACACATGCTGCAAATTTTTAACTGGAGATTATGGGTGCTCGGTTTTGCTCCCACATTTTCCCAGAATGGGAGTTTTTAGAACCGAATTTAGCATTTTTGGAGAAAAATTTTGCAAGGTATGTTTTCCGACAATTTTTTAACAGTCCAGAATTTAGGGCTGGAGGGAATTGCTCCCCTGCTGTGATGCGACCGAATTTCGTGCATTTTTTGGCCTTTATAATAAAGCAGTGATTTAACTGTATATGTTTTTCGTATATGTTGAACACAGGCCATGCTCAGTGGAGCTTGAAGATTAGCTTCGCCAGAAAATGTCTGTTAAATCGATGTTTGTTCATCAGTTGTTCTTTACATATTGGACTGTTAATTAGTGTGCACATTTGTACATGATTGCTTGGACTAGATGAGTTTAATGTGGCAGAATATTGTGCATGTGCTTACCAGTTAGGACAAGCATGGTTGTGTAGAATGTGAGTGTAAACTTCTGCCCAGTTTGAGTTGGTATGCCCCTATTGGTAATGTCCTAGTTTCCATTGTTTAACGGATTGAAACAAATTTCTTGCTTTGCTCATCTTTAGATACGTCTTTTTCTGTGTCAAGCTGTGATTTTTTTTTTAAAAGTCGATGCAAATTTGTATGCAGTGCTCGAGTAATTTTCCAGACCAAGACAAACAGCCCCATACAAAAAAAAAGAAACAAAACGTCTTGGCCGAGATAAAGACAACGTTTGATCTCGATTGGCAGCAGAGCAGTGTTTTGTGCTTTACTCTAGTCAGCATTGCTAGCTGTTTAGTGGTGGTTTGTTATGGTTGTTAAGAGCTGAACAGTGAACCAACAATGTTCGTGTTGTTGATTTTCGAGAGAAATCTTATTTGTTCTGTGCAATGCACGATAGTGTTTGCTATGCCAGCGGTCATTGTCAGATCTGTCAGTTGAGCATGCAAGTTCTCACAGTTGCTCTGAAGTTATGACAGCATCTTGTTGTTATAGTAATTTATTATTTTCTATTGTTATTGGATTTTACACCAGTTGTATTATAATTGTGTATAATTAATGGTAATTATTATTATTATTTGTTATCATTGCCGTAACAGAAGCTGAGGGAAGGATGGGTTAGGTTTCGATGTTACTGCTAGAACTGGTTATCAAAAACTGGTACAAAACTGGATTGCATTTGTTTAATGTGTAGAAAGATTGTGTATAAACGTTTATTGCCATGTGTGTTTCTGTGTTTGTATTTATTTTGTTAGTGAACACTTTGTTGTGAAACAGTTGATGTGTTTGTCTTAAATTCAATTGTCTATTGCACATTTTTATGTTGCATGATATATTTTCATGCTGTTTTTATTTGTATATTCAACAGATTGTTGTATTTAATGGTTATTTCATCTATTTTTGTTTGCTTTTCTTCGTCGTTTCTTGTCATAGTTACGTTTTGGATGAGGATTTTACAGTTCTTAGTAGCCTGAGAATGATAAGTTATGGCTTCGTTTTTACCCTGACGATAGCATGTGAAACTGGTTAATATTTTTTGTCACTATTTTTGTTGTTGTTTGAAAACTTGTCATAACACCGTATTTTGGTAATAATTGTTCGTAATCTTTGCTGTTATAATGCTGCTGCTAATGAAAGGATATTGATTTGAGATTTTGCAGGTTTGTTGCACATGCTGTGTTTAACTTGTAGTGTGTCCTGGTATCGTTATGTGACACGTACACAAATGAAATATTTTCAACAATTTACCCTAGAGCATCAACTTGTTAAAAGGATCTCTGATAATTCAAGAGTACTTCTGCGCATTGAATAACAGTCAAAATTGTTTTCATCATAACTATGTCAAATTTCAACCAACTTTGATAATTTTTGGTACAAACATCGCCAAGATGATAGAATTATGTAAGGTGTACTCTTGTTCCACCTCTCCTAATTTACGTCAACGCATTACCGTGTGAAACACAGATGTTTCAAATTGTTACATTACGTGGTGATTATTTGTATCAAATTGTTCACCTTTGCATCATCAATTCGCGATTTAATAATTTTGTGGTATTAAATATTTTATGGTGAAAATAGCAGACAACAAAATAGCTGACTAATAAGCTTAAAAACGTCTAATCAATGAGTGAATGTCGTTTGATCAGTCAGTCAATGATTTCGCTATCAGTCAATGGCGTTGCATCTAAACCATTGTCTTTGTATGCAGGGCCCACTTTGGGCATAAATTCTGATGATTTGCAAGCAAGTTGTTATGCAAATTTATAATTCTGTTAAATAATTTACATTGAGTATTATTTTGTGCTTAATTAAGTCGTTACAGCGTTTTTTGGAAAATAACTCAGCTTTATGCAACAGTTTGGAACATCTATGTTTCACACGGTAGTGCATTGACATAAATTAGGAGAGGTGGAAAGTGAGTGCCCCTCGCATAATTTCATCGTCTTGGCCATCTTTGTGCCAAAAATTATAAAATTTAGTGAAAATTTGACAAAGTTATGACAAAAACAATTTTGACTGTTTTTTTTCTGAGATACGGTATAGAGCATATTGTACGCATTGGCGTTGTGATGTGCTGTGTAAATTAGCATCGTGCATTATACTGATGTACAACGATATGCGATGGAATAGTTGACGTTAAATATTTTCTCAGAGGCTAAAATGTCGCCCGAGTTGTTGTGTGGCATTTGAGCTGAGGCTAATATGTGTGTGTGCTTAAGTTGCCATAGTTACTAGTCTCTGATGTGATGTTAGCTTTCTGTAACCGTGCTCAAATTTCCGGCCATTTCATGGCCTCGGTTTATCCAGCGAGTAACGTCATGAACATGTCATGAGAACGACTAATCCATGAGGTTACCGTTTTCTCAGCCTTTTGGCGAGGTTTAAGCATCTGCTCATGAAAATTTACAAAAAAAAAAGTTTTACATGCATTAGTGTGGACTTTTAACAGATGTGAGCACGATAAACGTCGTGCGCAGATCCAGAAGATATATTTTGTCAAGCACAATAAAAAATAAACCGTGCCAGGTTGCCATGGATGATGGCTATCTTCAGCATGTAAATAAATGTACACTGTGTATCTCCAAAAAAACATCCCAAACATTTTCGATTGTAACTTGAAGAAGAATTATCAGATTTTAATAATTTTTGGTACGAATATTCCTGAGACAACTGGCCATTAAATAGATGTTCAGTTTCCCACCTCACCCAAAGTCTGTTTGTGCACTACCTAAGAAAACCAGAACCAACGAAATATTTCTTTTTTACCCAATGCAGTATTATTGCTTGATCTAAATAACGCACAGACACGTATTTTGTTAACTTTTTTTGAGACTTTGGCGGACATTTCATCCAATTGTTTCGTTTTTCAACTGCCTACAGCAAAATTGCTTGAAATATGGGCGCATTGTGCGAACACAGGCATGGAGACGCTTTTCTCATTCGTTGACAGCAGTATCGACAATGTTCTGCTTCAGACTAATCCAGACTTCACCAGTCACTTCTTGAATACGTAAACATTCTTGAACGTCATCTGATAGACACACTGCTGCATGACAGTCAGACCTTGTAATCGACTGGCTGTTGGGGGCCAGAGATCCGAATAGATAGAATTTATTGAAGTTTTTTCATTCATTTCAACACATGATTTGCTTGGTCGGTTTTCCGCAGGTAGTGCAAGAGCAGAAGGTGGGTGTCAGAAATATTTAAACCAATTATTAAAATCTGATATTGTTTCCTCAAGCTATGATTGATATTGTCAGGGATTTTTTTCACGTTTTGCATACTTCAATGCGTATATCGTTTGGTCTGTATTCCCTTGGTAGTGCAGAAGCAAACATTAGGTGAGGTGGAAAGCTGAACGGTCATTTGATGGCAAATTTTGTCGGGAATATTCACACCAGAAATTATTAGAATCTGACAACTTCTTGAACTTACAACCGAAAATGCCGGGGATGTTTTTGGAGGCAGTGTAGTTGGCATTATTGTGTACGATAGTGAACTGTACGGATACTCAGTGGCGTAGCCAGAAATTTCAATTGGGGCCTCGTCTCTCTTTCTCGCCTTCCCTTTCCCCTTTCCTTTCTCTCCTCCCTTTTTCTCCTCTTTTTGCCCCTTTCCTCCTTTTGTCCTTCCCTTTTCCCCTTCCCTTTTCCCCCTCTCCTCCCTTCCCTTAGAAGTAGGACCCCCTAAAATCCAGCTAGGGGTCTGGGTTAGCGCTGTGGGCTCCCCCAGCGGGTCTGGGGTAATTGAATTTGGTGCATTTCAGTTTTAAAAGATGAGATCTGGTGGCAACAATTTTAATTATTTTTCGGAGAATAAACTGACCAAGTTGGTAAATTTAGTGGAGTTTTAACCGTATAATTATGTTTTGTCTGGAGAATTGGGGGGCTAGGCCCCCTTAGCTACGCCACTGGCCCACTGTGGATACTTGTTGGAAAGGTGTCGTGTATGTGAAGATTTTGATTGATTGATTAACCAATACCAAAACTCGCTAATTGATTGTGGCTATGTATAAGCTGTGTACAGTCGCCATATACGGACAGCCACAGTTGCCATGCTTGTGTGCGTAGCTTTAATGTGTACGGCGTTTGTTCGTTCGTTTGTTGTTATGTTATTTATTCAGGGTTTAGCGAATGTGTACAATTAAACTAGCATTGTGCACGTTTTATTATTTCACGCATGTACGGGGCTTTTACCTGCACGTAAGACTGAAAATGAAACAAATAGTAACCTATAAAAGAACCATACAAGGCAAGGGCCGCTAGAGACAAGAAGCCCAGCTGTCGCTAGGGTGGACCGTCCGTATGCTCGTGTTCGAAGGGCAGCAAATGTGAACGCTTATTAGTAATTAATAGCAACCTTGGCCCTATCTCTCACCGTTTTTGAGATACTGCGGGCGACTAACAGGTTGAAACCTTGAATTGAAAATTGCGGCCAAATCGCCGCAGATGGAGTGGTTACTATCGACAGCCTATAGAAAATCACCATCGCCCTATCCAGCGGCACTATCGCGGACCTGCTACGATTTACCGTTCAGCCACAATAGTGCATAATGACCCTTTACGGTCATTTAAGGTCAATGATTTTCGTGTCGTCTGCAAGGCAATGTGCGATTTTAGAACTATTAATGATCAATAGCTATCTAGGCCGTATCTCTCAACGTTTAGCCACAATACATCCGTTACAAACAAACGACATACACAGGGGCGTCATTTATTTGGGCTGGGTGGATCTACGGACCTTCCCCCAAAGATTTATGATTTTAACTTTTACTCTGTAAATCGTAGGTAGGCCTACCCTTAAAACAATGCGTTACGTAGACTGAGACCTCCCTTCCAAAGATTACTGACACTCCCCTAATGATTTACTAAAATATTAATGACGCCACTGGACAGACACGGTCGCCCCCTCCCCCCCCCTAAAAACAGTATTCAGTATTCATATGTGTGAACATGGGGACGCCCGCGAAAGACTTAATTGGGAGGTCGTGCTTTTTGGGTTGGAGTCAACGAAAGTTGCATCAACTGTAAATAAATGCCTTCAAATAAACGAACATTATTGAGCTGTTGCGACAGATAGACAGTCCGAGGAAGAAATGCATCTTCTATAATAATCTTCCGTCTTATCCCCTGGACTGTCATTATTGAACTGATATTAGCTAGAGTGGATAGGAGCTATCATATCGTGGACGGTGCGCTATGAAACACCGTCGATCGTGTGTGTGCGAAGGCGTCGCGCCGTAGCGTGCGTTCCGTGTCATCAGCTAGCATCGGCACAGCAACAGATGCTATCAATAGTTCAATACTCAACAACAGCTCGCCCCGAGTCCGCTCGATCCGTTGCGATGATGTCGTTAATTCCGCTCGATTCCACCCGCGAGACTTCTGGCCCTGTCTGCCGTGAAACCACGCGGCACGCAGCGTAACGCACGCCGGTATACAGACGCTGGAAATGTGCGCCTCGGGACGTTGTTATTTGGGCGCTGAATGGCCGTCGTACGACGCTAATATTTGTCTGTATCCTGTAGTGGCTTCGTCAAACTGTAATTCGCCATTCTGCCTTTACAGATATTAAACCGTGTTTTGTATCTTCCTTTATCCTACGCTTCGTCGCTACCACAGCACGGAACAGTTGGTATAGATACGACATAGACTATGCACAAATATCGCGGTGATCGCTTAACTGTGGACATTTTGACTGCATGCCTTGTTGTCAAGGCGAAAGGTCCACTATTTATGTAGCGCTTCTTACATGAGCCAGAATCGTGACCAGAAGCGCTCTACAACCTCGGAAGTGGCAGCTGAGTGGTATGAGCTAATGACACCGCAGCGCACCATGCGGTCATCCGCTGCCCACGTCAGCAAACATTTGGAGTGCAGATACACCGCCGTCCCCAATCGGCCACAATATAGGCATTCACCCTTTAGCCCGTAGGCTACAAATCATTTTACATCTCGCTGAGGGTAGGAGGTTGAGTTGCATATGCACATATTACTCTATTGATTTATTCAAAAGTATTTTTATTTGTAGGCAGCGCAGGAATTTTTCTCGACGCTCAATAGTAAAATAACTACAAAAATGTATAACGAATTGTTCCTGTAAGCTACTTTCATCTTCAGGCCGATATGAATTCTGTTACCGGTACCGGTAGACCTAAAGTGCCCAGACATTTGGCATGCAGGAATAGTTTTAATGGGCCCGTTTATCTTGTCTTGCGTTATTTAACGTTTATTTTATCACGTTCGTGCCCTGCAATAGGCTTGGAGCTTGTTGCTGAAATAGTGACATAAAGCAATACTACACCGTGTCCGGAAAAAAACATCCCAGACATTTTCGATTGTAAGGATTATCAGATTTTAATAATTTTAACACCCATATTTCTGACACAACTGGCGATCCATTGGCTGTCTAATTTTCCACCGCACCCACTGTCTGCTTCTGCTCTACCTGGAGAAACAAAACCATTTTTATCCAATTCTGCCTGTTCGGGTTTTCCCAGGTAGTGCAGAAACAGACATTCGGTGATGTCGGAACTGGAACGGTCATTTGATGGAAAGTAATGTCAAAAATGTTTGCATTAAAAATTATAAAAATCTGTCAATTCTTTTTCAAGTCACAATCGATAATGTTGGGATGCTTTTTGACGTATTTCTGTTCATTTGAACTCATATTTCGTTGGTTCTGCTTTCCCCAGGTAGTGCAGAAACAGACATTGTGTGAGGTGAAATACTGAACGGTCGTTTGATGGCCAGCTGTGCCAGAAATATTCGTACTAAAAGTTATTATAATTGGATATCACTTCTTCAAGTGACAATCGATAATGTTCGGGGTGTTTTTTTCCGGACACGATGTATAAACTTACGAACGTCTAGGCCTATAGATGTTTCTTATGGCTTGCTAACTAAATTTAGGGGCCTACTGTCGACGTACGTTTTAACAGAGCACAGTCGACACAGTCGGGTCAGTATCATTTAGCGTACAGCAACACTAGCGAAGCAATTCAATCGGGGCGCCGTTAAAATAAACTTTATTGCTTTCATCGGGTCCGGCACATCACCCGGCGGGCAGGCAGGCGGACGGACGGACGACGTGACGTGGTCGTTAAGTGGCTCATGACGCCGCAGATGCTGCTGCTGCTGCCGCTGATCAATGTCTCTCTCCGTCTGCTCAAGTTTGAACCGTTGGTTAGGTTGGAGGCGGACTGGCGGACAAAGATAATATCAATTCCCAGGCAGATTATTGTCTATCCGTGCAACAGATACCAAACTGTGGAAAATAAAAGAGTAGGAGGTAAATTTTTCTGGCGGTGAGAGTCCGTTCGAAATTTTGATTAGAATCGTATGCATGTACGTTGTGCGCCGTATATAACTCACTCATGACCCTGATACATAATTCATCATCGTGTTTTGTCGGGGATTCAAGAACATACTTGGGAGTTCAACCCCACACCCCCGGTAGGCCTAATTCAACCACTGCCGCGAAACAAACTGCGTCAGGGCATAATTAGGTTCGCCTCGAGTACACACGGAGCTTATACATGCAGGTCGCAGCCACGTAAGATTACGACGACTGCAATATAGGGCCTAGACAACAGCGCCGGTGCTAGGAAAATCGACAAGATTTTTACGCGGGTGCAGAGGTCGTTCCAAATGGGTGCCCCGATGATGACGCCAGCTGCGAACAACGCGTTGTCCCACACTTAGCGACTATTGGATTTAGAAACGTAAATGGGGTCCATGGAAATTTGGATTCGCTTTAGCAGCCGATTTTGCGATTTCGCTTAAAAGGCTAGGGAAATAATTCGTCATAGTATAGGCCTACTGGTCGTATTTTTCATCGGAAATATATAAAAAAAGACAAAAATGTGCTGCATTTTAGGAGAACAGTTAATTATAGGCTAGGCCTAAATATGTGAAATATCTTAAACTTAATTTTACAACTTTTTAAAATTTTATACAAAATCGAATAGGTTAGCCGTCGTCGGGTTTCGAAATGTCATAGCGATGGAACACGTTTAAAATCCCTCAAGAATTAAGAAGAGAGTTTGTGTCTCGAAACTTTTGTCAACTTTTTGAAAGACCGTCTTTTCTGTTGTTCCGCCAGCTGTCGCTAACGCTGCAGTTGACGCCTATTCTATCTGCTGCTGCTGCTGCTGTGACAGCTGGTCACGTGACGAGATGATCCGCAAGCCGCTGCTGATCCATGCGCCGTTTAATCTACATCCTGTTACTGCACGCCGCATGCCGCCATGAGAGCTCTGCACTGTCATGCGTGACTCACTCGACTGCATGGGAGCAGGCTTAGGCTACTCTTAGCAGAATCATTCATTCCGTGAAACTTCTTCAAATTTCCAAACTCACTGGCGTCAGTGGAACACGTAAATCAATTCTAGCAATTTTCTTGCTGGCGCACTTAAAAAGGCCTATATGTTTTGTTCCAAAAATGTTCCAAAAAATCTGGAAGTAAAACTATGTATTTTAAAAATGTAAATAATGAATAGCCTACGAAGGAAGCGACAAACGAGTGCGCTTGTTGTCACTTGTCGCGTAGTCGTAGACTCGCAGTGCCGTGTGAAATTTTAGCTTTTACATTCAGCTTATCAGCTGTGCAATTTTAGCCAACTAAGTACCTAAGTGAGTAAGTAAATTTTTCATTGCACAAAACAATGCAAAAGATAAAATATAAACATTCAATGAACTGCAGAAATGTAAACACACAATGATTAACAAAGAAACACTTGAAACTGGTTCAGTTCAACAGAGTATGTCAGGTCGAGTCCTTATTCGCACGCCGATTAATGAACGGATTAATTGTAATAAAGATGTCCGCCGGTGCCTCGTGTTCAACTCTGGTTCATAAACACCTGTAGGACCTACACCATGCACCTGGTGTTATCTAAAGCATTAGAAACCAATGCATCCTGTCTGCAGCTTTTGTATCATCCAACAGTACTGTGCCTATTCGAACTGCATAAATAACCAGTAATTGACGGTATACTGAACGGACGGCACGGGAGCCAAGCAGTATATTCGAAGGTATGTATACAGTATATACTGCGGGATTTGCCTGTTTACAGCAACACATTATGCTGCAAATAAATACCGCTCTTCAGTATGTAAGCAAGCCGCGGACCGGTGGAAACGTTTGCCATGTAAACAGGACATCCATGCAGACCGATTGGAACCGATCTCCGTAGGCTACTGTCGAGACCGACCCGGGTACAGTATAGCCTAAACGCCGAACTCAACAAGACAACTGCCACCTTGCTGTCTTTCTGCGTCTTGTAGCGCTAAGGGGCCTACCTTTCTCTGCCATTAGATACGGTCGGACAACACAAAGGCGGGTCTGAGGAGAAACTGCCAGTCTACTGCGTGCAGTGGCGACTTCAACCCGCGATGGTCATAAGACCATGGGTTGTACATGTGCTTCGAAATGCTCGAGTCAGTTTTCACTGTCGTGTGTTGTGCTTTTATTCACCCACCGTGTCTAAAAACTTTCCCGCATCGCTCATAGTGTCGCTTCTGTCCGTTTGTAGCTGCCTTATTTTTTATTATTTTAGTTTTATATATATAGCCAATTTTATGTACTGTACGCTTATGTGCTGTCTGTGTACTTAGCGTGTATAGACCCGTAAGCGACTCGCCAGCTGTTTTCTCGCTCGCTCGTAGACAAATCTCGCTCGCTTGTCTCGTTCAGCGAGAAAAGTGAGAAATTGCGATGTTCTATCAACAAATTTCGAGTCGACGCCTAAAGTTCTGCAAAATAAAACAGAGGATTACTTTTTGTCGCACCCTGTATATATCGAGTAATTCTTTCATAATTTTCTAAATGATAAAAAAGATTATGATCTTTATTAAATCACAATGGAAGTCGATTCCATAGTTGGCTTCCTTTAAATTTAAGCGTGAGATACCCAAGGTAAAAGCGATTGAGGTCTCCCTAAACATTGGGGGTCAAAAAGTCGAAACTTTAACTGCTGAAATTTACGATTAATGCTGACAATTTTAGATGCATGTTGTCTTTGTATATTTCCAGCCATTTTGGCGCAATTCACTTTTTAAATGTTCTCCGCAGCATAAAACACAAAAATTACTATCAGCCCCTTGTTCTAAGTTTCAAGGTTGTTCAAGATCGCTGATTTTGGTGTCGATCGAGAGGATTTATGGGACTTTCTATAACTGATTAATAGTAAATCTTGGCCCATCTTGCACCGTTTTTATGATCCTGAAATTGGAGTCAAATTTGTGGCAGCCGACGATGAAGATTTCGTAATCTTAGCTCGCAGCGTTATGATACAATCGTACAGTGTGACTGACGGACAGAGAGACAGACAGGCGCCTCGACGACAGTTGAAACGCGCAAAACATTACATGCTGTCTCGCGTAAAAAAAATTCATGTGCCCTTTTAAATTTCGCTTGCTTCGGCTCGCTCGTATGTATTGTCGCTCGCTCGCGAAATAAATCTCGTTCGCTTTCGCTCTCATTTACAGGTCTAAGCGTGTACGACCTTCGTAATAAGCAATGCAATTGAAAGTGAGTCATTTGCCTTTGCCTTCTAACTTCGCAAATTGTCTTTCTCAGACTCAGAGACTCAGAGTAAGGCTATTGCAAGGTGCATGGTGTTTCGGTATGCTAATTCGCTTTTTTATTATCCCATCGCATTCGTATCGCTTACGATGTCTATTCTTATGTCTGAAGTAGAATGACAGGTCGGTAATTCCAAGTACCAATTGCAAACATGCATGACCAATGCAACAATAGTGTACTTTTACGCCGTTTTTTTAACTTATCCATCTATAAAGACATTGCAGTTTAACGTACACTTAGGTCTGCATGGTGATAAAGCTGTATCTATATTCAAGCTTTGCTATTCAATTATACTTGATAGGAAATATTAATCGAATAACAACGACATGCCTAATCGCTGACAGCTGCATGGATTCGCCACTGTTGTGACTGGTGAGGTGATGCCCAGTTTTCAACAACTTCATCTGTATCTCTGTCGACAACAAAAGGCTACTTTTTCTGCTGCTGCTGCTGCGCACGAGCGGAACTTTATACAGGTATAGATGTCACGATGTGAGGATATGCCTATCTACAGCTGACGTCTACTCGTAATGAAGACAATGTCATGTTCAGATGCATAATTATATGACTCGCGTCCATTAGCAAAAGATAGCAGCACTTTTGTTCCATATAAATAAAAACAACAAGCAACGTAATACGTTGGTTTAAAAACGCAAGCCACCACCATGTTTGTCATAATTTTATCCATTTTTACCAATTAAAAAAATTCAGCGTCGTATTATACAGGGTGGCGCTAAAAACGTTCCGAACTTTGCATAACTATAACGGCGCGTATATACTTCACGGAGATGAATTTTCTTTTGCACATTTGTAGACAAATATGTACTCTTACGTGCTTATAAATTTCACTAACCTCACTCATGACACCACTGAGTGTCGCTTAATGACGTAAGGGAGTTAAAAATTTCATTATGTAAAGACTGCTTTCCATCACACCGCATCAAAGCAACTCAAAAAAATTTTTTAACACAACACGCCCAATTTCATCAGCTCATAGAAATGGAAACCGCATTCAACAGATTTCAGTTTACTACATTATTCAGTTTGGGATACCTTGCAACAATTTGCCTGCAAATAAAGGCGTGAACCATTTGCGAACTCAAAGATCTTCAGAATGTTATCTCAGACAAATGGCATGATGTCGCCATCAGACAGCCAGCATCAAAAAAGCCGTATAGCAGTGGGAAACACGTCTGCAAAAGAGAATGGAGGACCTATTCAGCACTTTTTCTGATGATCAGTTACTGATGATTCGGCCTACTGTGACGTTTTGGCATAGCCTGCGTACGAGCGGAAACGCAAATGATGAACCGCTTGCAAAAATTGTTTCATGGCGTGTAACGCTATTTTGTTTCTATCGCGGCTAATAACGAAGTGTTTTAGACGAAAATTTTTACACATATTTGGTGATGTTTGCTCATTACATAAATGCTTTTGAGCTGATGCATTTCGACCATTCGGCTGAATGCATGCAAATGTTCAGGACGTTTTTTGCGCCACCCGGTATTTAGCAGCAAATTGGCAAGTAAAGATTCCGTGCTTGACTCATCAAACGTGTCGCTACAAAATCTTGTAAAATGTATGAAAACTATAGACTGACTTCTTTGCCGTATTTCCTGTCATAACCTTTAGCCGCTGCTGGCACTTGCTCCCTGAATTATGGCTCATTTCGGTCGTCAAACAGTGTATCATAACAATCATTGCTTAATTCCGACATCGGTAATGGACAACTCCTTGCTCATTAACAATCCGCTAGATTGATATATAGCAGCAAAACAAAAACTGTAGCAAACCCGCACACGCAGACCGACTCATGCACGCGGCAACAGACATGACGCGTGTTTATTCTCGTTGTACTCGTGCATGCGTGTCAAAACGAACGCTCGTCTGCCCGCTTAGGCGTCGACGATTGCCGTGACCAAGTCGATACGCCGAATAAATAAATAGGCTACGTACGGTTTGATATTTCCGCGTCGTTTGCGGTCGGGTTTTTATTTCGCGATCGCCCGTGAATATTAAAAGGTGCAGGCGGCCCATGGTCTCTGGGGCCAGGGAGGGGGATAATGCGACCGCGCCACGACGAGGGCGCCGTGTTAGAATTATGTTTGAGTTGCGCCGGACATGCGATTGCTTTCGCGCGCCGATGATTGAGACCACAGGTTAGAAATATTTTCGCTGGCTGCGCGCGGGTGTCGGTCGGTCTGTCTCTGGTGGCCTGCCTCGCCCAACTAGTCCTGAGCGTCGGGAGCTTTATTCGTGGCTGTTATCATCTGCCGCCGCGATCCAACATTTCTCGATGATCATTTCGCGAGCGAGCGTGCGAGAGCGTCATAATAAGCGCAGCAACAAATAGACAGCAGCAGCAGCAGCAATGTTTGAGCAATCGTTTGTATATGCAACACAAAGCGCACTGCATGCTGACAAATTCATTAGTATACATGGTGTGTCATAAAAAACCCCTTTTTTGTTTTTTTTTCACAATTCACTCAAATGATGATCAATTTACACAAAATTTTAATAGTCGTAGTTGAAGAAATACTAATTCAAAATATAGACAAAATATAGCAGTTGATTAAATATTCTTTGCTAGTGATGACGTAATCCTGACGTCATAGTGTGTCATGGGTACAAACTTGCTAGTTTCAACTAGTGCTGTCTGTTGCAAGCCTGCTCCGATAGTGAAAAATCAGGTTCACTGATGAAAATTTTTTACGCGCGATAGCAGAATGCTTTGCGCATCATATAGCCATTGCCTGGGCGTCTGTCCGTCTGTTTGTTCGTCCGTCACACCCTATACAGCACTGTATCAAAACGGTGCAAGCTAAAATCACATAATCTTCACCATGGCTGCCTCAAGGTCTCTAGTTTTTCGTGACAAAATATCGTGTTTCTATAGTGCGAGGGTTCCCTCGAACGACGGCGTCAAAGGGAGGGATACTCCCCTCTAAAAATGTTATTTTGACCCTATTAGCTCTTCTAGTGTAAAAACGGTTGCAGATACACACATTTGTAGGTTCACACATGTTGCTTAACAAGCACTGGTGACAGGCTTTTTAGATTATCAACATCGACGACCTTGAACGACCTTGAACCCCCCACAAAGGGTCTATAGTTTTTTTTCTCAATTTTGGCTGCAGCGCACATTTCAACACTGAATTGCGACGAAATGGCTGGAGATAGACCAAGACAACCTGCGCATGAAATTTTCAGCACTAAACGTAGATTTCAGCATTCCGAGTCCCGATGCCTATAGGCCTATTTCACAGTAGGCAATATATACTGTGCTGCAACAAATTTATGATTAAGTCCGAAAAAGCGCCAATTATAGGCTAAAAGAATGGGCTTTGTCTACAAGCGGGAAATGCATACTTTAATTTTATTGTACAGTTTAGTCTACAAAGTACAAAATGCAAACAACGCATATTGAAAGTAAGTTGACAGAAGTCAGCCTCTAGTAATCGTCTGAAATGTCGCACGTCCGCCATGCTACCGTCAGCAAACGGGCATCCATACCCCGTTTACACGATGAAGCTGGATGACGAGCAGGTTCGATGTTTGCTCGATGCTTGTTCGATGTCTGGTTGATCGTGTAAAAACGGGTTATTACGGTTTTCAGTGGAATGCCAACAGACAGAACAAGCTTCCATAGGACAGATCACTTCTGCTCCGTCCTCTGGTCTTAACTTAGCGTCTCAAGACTTTCCTGTTTCGTCAGTCATCCCCAGACGGTTGGACATTTACTCAAGTAACACTGCTGGCGTGAACGTAGAGCCTAGTCCAAAAAAATAATGTCAATATAACAATTTTATTCAACTTTAAACCTTTTTCTGACGATGGTTACACTTTTGCTCTACGCTCGTTTATGAACTATTTTCGTATGGCTTGTTATTTGGTTCGTATTTATCACTTTCTGTAATTTTGTTTTAATCGACAATTTGCAGCAATCTACATCTGTGCCTGTAATTAGCGTTCCTATAGTGTTCGATAAATTAGTGCGTATCAGCGTCTAGCGGCCGAGCAGCATTGGCCGGTCGCTGCCCGCCTGCGGATGAGGATGCTAACAGTTGCTGTTGCTGTTGCTGCTGCTGCTGTGAGTGACGTAAACTCGCCGACCAATCACGAGTCACTCCGACCCACGAGATGCGCTCGCGCGCTCGCCAACGTGGGCCGGCCGCTTGTCTATCGTCTTAGCAGTACAAAACAACACAACAACATCGAGAATAGTCAGTCAGTCGCTGCAGTACGTTGACAACAGTGCTATTAGGAACGCGCCATCTTACTTCATCATCGATATCAGCAACATTCTCTTCTTCGTCGTCGTTTATTTTGCTCAAGAGTAAGGTCTGTTTTCGTTAAACTAATTTACGTATATTAGACTATTTTCTCAGTGGCCTCCAATGAAGTTTTTATCGTTTTGGCTTTCTGTTGTGTACAGTAAATTTATGACATCATTTTCCTGACGCTGTTAATACGTTACTGTTATTCTCTGATTTGCATATGCCTCGTCCATCTTAGCGTATATATAGCCATGTAGCTCGTGGTGTATAGCGATGATTATTAAATTACGTCACTTTTTGTTACCCTTTTTACATTTTTTATTTTATAGGCTTATGTAAAGTTGTATACCTTTTGTTCTTCAGGTCGAATACAAATTTAGCAACGCCTGTGCTGACTGCCTGTCAAAACTTTCCAATTAATAAAATTAACTAGAATCGACAAATTGGATGTTGCCCTTTTTGTTACTCAAAATAAGTTAAAATGAGTTTTAGCTGAGATAACAATTAGTAAAATCTCGCATCCTTGATTTCAGGGAGTGAACGGTGAAGCAGTTAAACGACTGAACTATCATTAACCGGTCGTCATCGCCAGATCAAGCCGCGTCAGATGCTTAACGTTGTTCATCATCAGTCGTCGACGTGTTCTGTGAACAGCATGACGTCTGAGGTGACGTCACTGCGGCGTGGTGACGTCACACGCACCTGTCGTCAGTGTCGCTGTGACGACGTGGTCACCGACTGCTGCTCGACGTCTCCGGTGACGGTGCTACACGCTCGACGTAGTGACCACGACCACGACCACAGTCAGGACGTGTCTGGACCGCGTCACCAGGCGATGGACTCAGAGACGAGTGGGGTGAAGTCAGTGTCTGCCGACGACCGCGAGGTCAGCGTCAAGTCCACAGCAACAACTACGGCGGCGGCGGCGGCGGCGGCGTCTGGTCGCAGCACGCTAGTGAAGCCGCCCTACTCGTACATCGCACTCATCACGATGGCAATCCTCCAGGCGCCCGGCAAGCGGCTCTCGCTCAGCGGCATCTGCGACTTTATCGCCGCCCGCTTCCCGTACTACCGCGAGCGCTTCCCCGCCTGGCAGAACTCGATCCGGCACAACCTCAGCCTCAACGACTGCTTCGTGAAGGTCGCCCGCGAGCCGGGCAACCCGGGCAAGGGCAACTACTGGACGCTGGACCCAGCCTCCGAGGACATGTTCGACAACGGCAGCTTTCTGCGCCGCCGCAAGCGCTTCAAGCGCGCCGTCGCTTCCACGTCCACTTCGGCCGCCGGGCCGGAGCTGCGACTGCTGCAGCACTACGCCGTCGCCGGGCTGTACGCACGACATCACCGACATCATTATCACAGCGGCCTGCTGGTCGGCGACTGTTCGGCTATTCTGCCGCCGGGACTGTCGGCAGCTGCCCTACGTGACGTCACCAGCGAGCACGTGCTGCGTCAGTTCCACCAGCACCAGAGTGCAGTCATCCAACCACAGCCAACTACGTCACCACTCATAGCTCTGCACGCCGCTCTACCACTACCCGGAGACCTTCCACCCATCGTCGGCGACGTCGACGTCACTGGTACTTCCGGTCTGTCGCCGTTGATACCGGAAGTCGTTCAGCGTCACGTGACCGCCGAGCATCATCGCCTGCATCACCTGCAGTTGCTACACCAACAGCAGCAGCAGCGGGGCAGTTACTGGCCGCCGTCGCGACTTCCGCCCATCACTCTCTCTGACGGGCACCGTTCGCCAGAAACAGTTATGGCGGCGGTGACGACCAAGCAAGAGCCGTCTCCGCCGGTGAAGCGAGAGTTCCGCTCAGCGTCGGAAACTCCGACCCCCGACGAGTTCGTGACGTCATCGAGGTCACCCTCCGCAACGTCGTTGTCCCCGGACGACAGCGCACACGGAGGAAATCCCACCACAAAGTCGAAGCAAGGGACGCTGGCGTTCAACATCGACAACCTGCTGAAGGCGACCACGCCTCCACCTCCACCACACGCCGCGAAATTCGCTCCATGCGGCGAAGACGTTAAACCGGAAATAGTGGCCGGTGTCAGGTACGATGACGTCCCTGGTGGAAAGGTGGTACCCGACGACTCGATAGAGTTTTTCCGGATGCATCAGTCACGGCGGGCATCGGTGCGCCGAGGTATGCAGGACAGGTGCGGCTTGTCTCCTGACGCAGTTTTTCGAGCGTCGCCGTCGTGCAGTCACGGTCGACGACATTCGCCGTTCTTAATAGCTGCTGCGCCGCCAGCTTTTCGCGCAGACAACTCAGTCTGCTGCTCCGTGTCTCCCGCGGTACAGTGACGCCGTGCATGCAACTCAATCATCCTTATATTGTGTATTATGAATTCACGCCGAGTTGAGGATATATGGCAACGAACATAACATCTTTTGATCGAGATCGAGCGTGTTTAAAGCAGTTTGCGATTCATGCGTGTGACGTATATATGCCAATAACTTGTAGGCTTATAAGCATGCAGTATTCGCTTTTTAATAGGCCTGCTATTTCGGATGCGTTTTCGTTGCATTTCTCGTTTTTCATTAATTTAATATGACATTGTTCTCCATTAACTGGATTCGTTAAGTAAGTAAAATGTTATATATCATGCATGCTCGCAATAAAGTGTTTGTATTACGTATTATTCATTGCTGTTTAATTCTTTTTGTTGTGATTGATAACTGCGGTTACGGTGTTAGGATGTATATGAATTAGTAAATTCTTCCTCGGATATAACACGAGTATTTTGCAAGTGCAGCGTATACTTATATCCTCTTTACACGATCAAGTAAACATCAAGCAATTAGAGCACATATCGTGCACGTGTATATTATGAATACATTTGCCTGATGTTTGCTTGATCGTGTAAACGGGTATTAGCTTATTTGCATTGTTACCACAATAACTGCATGCACACGTAGGCCTACATGACACTGAATAGGCGTGTACACTGTGTCCCAAAAAACATCCCCGACATTTTCGACTGTAACGTGAAGAAGGATTATCGGATTTTAATAATTTTTGGTACGAATATTCCTGAGACAACTTCTCGTCAAGTGACAATTTAATTTCTCATCTCGCTCAACATCTGTTTCTACACTACCTGGGGAAAATAGAACAAACAAAATATCACTTTTTTATTCAATGCG
>Ga0056128_1002931_pt1 | contig 20607 bp, 8 predicted proteins | sample WorMetLIZISLAND2_FD_71113 | JGI IMG/M metagenome (GOLD analysis project Ga0056128, IMG submission 71113) | Marine gutless worms symbiont microbial communities from Max Planck institute for Marine Microbiology, Germany - Olavius geniculatus... ... | reverse complement strand
ATGTGCTAGATTAAACTGACAGTGTGTTTGTCAGTTTTTGAGTGCAAATTTTCCATTGTATTGTATTGTATTGTATTGTATTGTCAACTGCGGTTAAAGGAACCAAACATAAGGCCTATGGAACTGAACTAGAAAAAATATGTTTACCCAGTGCCGACGTATTACGTGACCATCCGCCCGACGTTTGAGCTCAAATGTAAATGTCATACCGGTCACTCCTGCTATATGGGACGTTCAGTAGGGACTACGTCAATTTTGTTTTTAAGCCTGTTTGATTTCGTGTTTGGAGCTCGTACGTATGAATAGGCCTAGCGGCTACTCATGCATCTGCCGGATGAATATCCTGTGCCTTTTTATTTAACGTTTTTAATTTAAAACATTTTTGAAACGTTTTTTTACATCTATGGTACAGAGCGACGTAACTGAACTAAACTGAACTCAACTCGCTTATTGGTCAGCTCACTTAGCCTACGTCGCTCTGTACGCGCCTTAACAGTTCATAATCACCCAGGATGCTCGCGAGTTTGCTGATAAGTAAAAGAAGCAATCGATTCGAAAACGGCAAAAAAAAGAAATGACAAAAGTGTGCTATACAGGCCTACGAGCCTATAACACGACGTACGTAGGCCTGCTTACACGGTAAACCTGGTGCTGGTGCATCGTTCTGCATCATCTGTCTGTCATGCGGCCGAGCATTCGATCGCCACCAGTAATGCTGCTGCGGCTGCTGATGCTGATGATAGATCGACTTCGAGTGAAGCATCTTCTCAAGCAAGGCGACCTTGCGTAACAGATTAGCGTTGATGTTCGTCTGCTTAGCCGCAATCTGTTCCACCAGCGAGACGCACTGTCTGCAACGCGACAAATAACAGCATCAGCAATCAGCATCTACATTTAGACTACGGTCGCTCGCTGATACGTAACCACCGATCAAATATGCTGCAAATACATGTAAAATAGTAAGTTATAATAAATTTATCAAATTACAACTTTTTATTATTGTTTTTGCTGACGTTTCGGCAACCGCTGTTGCCTTCGTCGGAACGACTGTCTGCCAGGTGTAGCCATAGGCGGATTTAGGGGGCCAAAGGGGCCATGCCCCCCCGCAAGATGCCAAAGTCGCCTTTTTTGCCTAGTATATGTATGCATTTCTGCAGTAAAACTAATAAAATTTATACTCAGTGTATGCATTTTTAGGGGGTTTTCATGCTCAAAAACCGTTTGCTTCCGGGGCTGTGCCCCGGCGACAGGCTTCTCCCCAAGAAGTCCACCTTTGTTTTCGGCTTTCGGCTTCAATTTTTGCCCCTTCGGGGCTAGTTCACCTTTTGTGACTCCAATTTCTGGCTATGCCTACGTAATAGTAAGTAACAATAAACAATAAATAATGGCAGGGGAGTTTAAACCATATAAACTTAATTGAGGCAAACGCTACAAAAAACCAGGGCAGGTTTTTTTTGGAAAATTAGGGAGAGTTGAATATTATTATTATTTCGCATTTTTTATAATATTTACGATATCTTGCAACCAAAAGGGTTCCGTGACGCTTAGAATGCACCAAATTCGTTTTTCGACCTCTGGGGGAGCTCATGGCGCTCCCCCAGAGTCCCTAGTCGGTTGGGGAGAGGGATACTCTCTCCCCATTTTCCTCCCCGCCGACGCCTGCGGCGCCTCACCTTGAGTTTGGTGGATTGCTCCAAGGACTTAGAAGGATAGACGCCCTTGAATAATGCTTTTTATTGCATGCAAGTCAATCTGCATGGCAGTCTCTGTATTACTGCTGTATTTCTATACTGTTATGGTCATATAGAAAAAAAAACAAAATTTAGCACAGAGGCCATGAAAATACCCCATTTTGGCCTTGAGATCTCCCTGTGGGGAGGGGGACACCCCCTCCCCACGCCCTACCCCCCTTGGCGCCTTCGGCGCCTCGACTCGGCTCGCGCCTGCGGCGCTCGACCTTGGCCCCCAACTTCAACTCTTGGATCCGCCTATGGGTAGCCTATGGGTATGGTAGCTGCGGCGGACAGTAAGTAGTCATAGATGTGTGGGAGTTGGTAGGACCCCTCGTCTCGGCTCATCGACTTGTCTTGTTTTTTCTAAGGTTGTAATTTGATGAATTTATTATAACTTATTAAGTTACGTTTCAGCCTATGAGTCTATACAAATACATGTAAAAATACTTGAGTTTTGATCATGTTACCCTATAGGTCTGGTTTAGGCCAACTCAGCCTGCCCATCCTTCTGTGGGTAGGTGCAATGACTACGCTACCAGCAAAGCACAAACACAGACACACGACACAAAGCAAAATTTGATTACAACGTGCAATACACTAGCAACAGTGTAGGCTATTTCTGTATAGACTCGCAGGCCGGCCCACTAGGCTTACAAGTGATGGAAAGATATGTAATCAAGATACGTAACTTAGAGCTAGGCTATGGGCTAACCTGTTCGACGACTCGACCGCTGCTGACATTTTGGCGACTCTGTTGGTGACGTCATTCAGCGCGCCTTGCGTGAGTCTGTAACGTCTCTCAAGTCCGTTCAACTGCGACGTTTGTCGCTCGACGATGCCCGTCAAGTTCTGCACTGACCTGTAGCAATTCCTTCGACTTCGTCTGCCGCTAGCCGTAAGTCGTTTACTTAGTGTTCGATTGACGTAGAATCCGCGATGCACCTCGTTCGGATGCTTGCCGTAACCCTTTGATCTACAACAATATCACCGATCGAGCGTTCTAGCATTTTGTTCACTGCGTGAGCAATAAACCAAGAGTATCGGGCATCTGGTTTATGACATTGTGCCTGCACATGCAGAGACAGAAGCAAAAACACATCATAAACAGCTTCTAAAGTTCTGACCCAGCAACAGTATCAAAGCTGCATGATAACTAATAACTATACTGTAAATAAATACAATGATTTCATTTCTATTTTGCGATAGCGTATGAGATTCAAATTTTTACAAACGATTGAGTTTCGTATAGCTACATTGTTATTATTCATTTCAAAAACATCGCGATTATTTGTCGTTTGTTCAAAATAACTAATACGCCGGCTCGGACTTGCCCTCCTGTTTCCGCTGGAACATTCGGCTACGAGGGCTCTGCATTCCTTTCGATCACCAGCAAAAAATCTCCAATTCTTCTTTAGCTGGTGGCATCTGTCGCTTTTATGTCATCTTGTACCGTACTCGTAGCGTAACGAAATGACGAAAACGCCCTTTCGGTTTAATAGGCCTATATTTTTCATCGAAAATCATAATCATCATAACCTACATAAGCGTCTGTTTTCCACGAAACATGTTGCTAATGAAGATAATAATTACATAACACACCAGTGTCATAATTGTAGGTCTATGCCTAAATCATCTGCATGTACGCACGATGTAGGCCCCCTATTTCTGTATACCTGGCGGCAAGGAGGTCTCGTCGGACATCATCGACGACGGCGTAAACGGCGTGAAGAGCTTGTCCGTAGTCGAGCTGAGCGGACGCCAGGCTCTGCACGGACTTGTGCAGTTCACAGACCTCGTCGCACCTCTGAGTCTGCCGGTGGTCAGTCGACAATCCACCTGGGTGGTCCTGACGCTGATGATGACGTGTGAACAGCTGAGCCACTGCAACGCCCATGAACGTCGTCAGGACGAGGAACGACGACATCAGACGTCTGCTTGCCGCGAACATCGCCAGACGAGCGACGTACGCGCGATCTCGGATGTATAGACTGAATTACAGAACCCAACGTCTTGTTAGTTTTCCGGAGCAATTCGATTATGGCCGACCGCAGTATGTTGCGTAGGGACGCCAAACCGTTGCAGGTGTATAGGCCTACATGTAAAATTGTAGGCCTATGCTTGTAGGCCGACTAGAACGACATGCCTAGCAATGTTATACTGTGTGCGTGATGTTTCAACCGCGGCCTTCATCGACGTCGTCTTACAGGCGGCGGGCGACCCGGCGACCAGTAGAGTGGTTGGCAGCAGAACAGAAGTATAGCTACATTGCAGCCGCAAGCGTTAAGTTGCTCATGTCGCTCAATAATGCTTGCTCCTCAGGCAGGGGCGTCTACCCCCATCATCTACCGATGGCGCCAAATGCGCCACGAATAAGTTTTTCGCTGTTAGGGTTCTTGTCGCTTGTGACAGATTTTAGTCTAAATTTTCTGTATAGAAAAATTCATTTTCACAATTTGCTGTCAACTGAGTTTTCCATTTTAGAATATCGATGTGGATAGGGCTATATGGTGAACTTTTGCGGCGCTAGCCAAGATACTTTTTTTTATCTGGTTTTAAGCTGCTCGGCAAAAGGGGCTGTATTCTGCAGGGAGAGGGCACAGAAAAAATAGGAGATGCAACAACAGAAAGAAAAGGGAAGAAAATGGGAAGAGCGAGAAAGGAAGGGAGTTCAAGTGGATGGAACGGGGGATTTCATGGTTTATTACGCCAGCAACGCAGCACATCACAATACAAAACACACAAACATTTTTAGTGCCTTGGTTGTTGCCAGTGTGAAAGCCCCTGTTCACGGGATAATAATTGCGAGCAATAATCACATGCATTAAGTGAGCTGCATGAACGGAGCCGGCGACCGGTATTGACCTTTCGTCTCAACGTAATCGAGCACGTAACTATAATATACAGTGTACAGTACGTGCCGCGGCATTTAATGAAAAAAAATTTGACGAGCACTCAATAAACTCAAAGTATGATGCACAAACTAAATTAACGAATAAAAATAAAAAATATATTTTCGACTTTTGCCTGTCTTTTCAACTTTCTAAAGTACTGAGCTATTCGATTCGGCCTACTACGAGTGGGCGTGTAATGGTTCCTAAAGACAGGACCGGATTTAAATGTGGACAGTGTAAAAATGTTGGGGTTCTCACATAAATTTTTTGACATTAATTTGTTAGTACGATATCTGAAAACACAGTGGACAAATGCCACGCAGTTTGATTTGCTGATGATGTAGTTCAGGCGACAGATGTAAAATCGTATTTTTGATGGTCGAAGGATCGTGATCAAAGTCACTATACATAACCAATATTTGAGTTTTACAGCGGCAAGGGCAAAGGCGTGTACAAAGTATCATCTGTCAGACTACGTGCACCGCAGCAGCCGCACGTCTCGGATATGAGTCACAATAAACAAGAATCCCAGCTGTCGCTGGGGTGGGCCGACCGTACCGCCTATATCCAAAGGACAACGTCTGACTTCTGGTCGCGGAAAAAAACGATTTTCGAGAGTGCGTACAGTTTATATACGCTATGGTGACGTTGATATATCGAACGCTAATATCAACGCTAAAATACGATAGGGTAATTTGGCGGTGATGGCTGCAGGAGTGCAGGCAGAAAGTGTGCATTCAAAATTGCGGCTAAACTGCTGCAAATAGAAATATCGTTACTATTAACAGCCTATAAGAAGTAGGAACTCGTAATCGCCCTATTTAACGGTACTATCGCAGACCTTTCACGACGTATAAAAGGTCGGCTACAATGCGTTGCAAACGATGACGACGAAGACGACAACAGAATGATGACACATCGTGCCAAAGACTCAATCTAACGGTCGGCCAAAAGCCAAACATTGACAGTCGCGGTTTCGCTGTTAATTAAAGTACAAGAAGCCCAGTTGTCGCTAGGATAGCCGATCGTGAGGATTGTCAGGGACCTTCAAGCTCATCCAAGGTCGGTGATTTTCATGTCATTTGGAAGCCAATATGCGACTTTCTATTAGTGATTAATAGTAACCTAGGCCGTATCTCTGACTGTTTTTAAAATATGGGCAGTTTTCCGTTGGAAAAAGCACATTTTTCCTACCCACCGTCCATTCTACCCCTAATCTGAAAATGTTCCCTTTAGAGTAGATGGCTGAGATTTGCATGCATATGGCTAATTATTCGTGTAAAAAGTTTTCCCTTACACCTTACCCGTTCGCTCGTACAGTACATCCGTTACAGACAGACAGACTGACTGACGGACGGACGACAACGTACCATGACAATAGCTCGACGTTACTTAAGTAGGCGTACGGTCGGCTAAAAACCGGCGGGGCTCACCGAAGGAAATCTCGCAGATAAAGTGGAACGTTTAAGTCTCGCTGGACGTAATAAAATAATTTGTCAATCCAGGTTATTGTACCATGCAGTCATTATACTCTGTATTGCCAGAGGCAGCATATACAGATGTACATGTTATCGACGGAAAGAAACTTTGAGACACAACAGCAGTAATATGCCGACCGAGTTGAAGCTGCATGGCGCCGGGCGGCAAAATGTCATAGGAGGACTTTCAGCAGCGCGCGCAGCTTGTTGCGCATCTTTTCATCAGCGTCTTGAGATCACTGGTTTTAATCACCAACGCAATCCAGGCGAGCTTGACGTCGATCACTTGGCACCGCGCGCATCCCTACTCGCTGTGCCTAATGAAAAACACGCTCACTTACAAAATAGATATGAGACTATCGCCCTGCTTCAGCTCGAGTGATGAAAGGTTTTTGTCTGTATTTTAGATTCTAGACTAGAGTTCGGCCGCTATAGGACAGTGACACGTACCGGCTTTGAGCTGATGAATTTTCTTACTTACTTGATTGTTTAGAAAAGAATTACTTACTTGTTACTTGTTAGATATTCTAATGTGTAAGGTAAACAATAGTGACGTCACGTTAATGAATTGAAAAATTATTTTTAGAAATAAATATTGTAATTAATTAGAGCAACGTTATTAACAATGACTACAGGTGATGGGAGTGGATTTACATTCACCGACGATAAGAATCCGTTTGAAGTGAGTGGAATTTGTGGGGCACGGGTAAAATGCGGACCTGCGGATCTGCGGACCGACCAACGGGTAAACTGAGGACCAAAACTTGCGGACCGCCTGTGCGGACCAGTGGCTAAACTGCGGACCACCAAAATGTGGACCCCGCGCAATCGAACGTTTAATGAGATATGTGCCGTAATGTGTATAAGCTTACTATAGCGTTCGTGTTTTAGGGATGTCTGGCTTTTTCGCCCCTTTGGCGGTTCGCCCCTGGCTTGTTCGTCCCCTGGCTCTTTCGCCCCCTGGCTGATTCGCCCCCTGGCTTGTTCGCCCTTTGGCTCGTTCGCCCCCTGGCTTGTTCGCCCCCTGGCTTTTTTGTCCCCTCACCTTAGACGTTTCGCCCCTGTTGAATACCGGTAATTTGGCATCCATGTTTATATGTAATAATTGTCTTTAGGCCTAGACAGTTTATGCATGATGATGAGAATAAACGATTGTGTGAATGTTTAATGCTTTGTTCAATTCTGAAATAAAATCATTAGGTCTGTACATGTATTTTATTATACAGAGTTTTAGTGCCCTTTCTCGCCTTAGAATGTTTGAATGATGTCTGATGTTGTCTATAGATCTAGGTGTTCGTCAAGCGGTTATTAGGCCCAGACCTAAATATACCTGTAAGAATTCATTTCAAAGGAAGCTTGACGGTGACACATTAGCCGAGTTTTAGGCTAAGCATTCTAGGTATAGGCTATATATAATAGTTCCGCCGCTGCAAAACGAAACCAAAGATTACTGACTTTGTGAACTGTGATCACTTATTTTTCAGTTTGTCACGTATAACGTTAATTGAAGTAACTGTTAATCAGTGACGTGATGCTACACTTACTTGTTGCCTTTCTGTAAATTGAAACATAAGCCTCAATAATGAATTACCGGTATATTCAGTAGGGTTAGGGCGAATCAGCCAGGGGGCGAACAAGTCAGGGGGTGAACCGGCAAAGGGGCGAAAGTTGGAAAAAGCCATAACTCCTTTTAGACCCCTGTCTAAGCATTTACTGCAGCAGTTCAGGCAATTGTTAGTGTAAATACGGCAGATGATTTACTGTCAAATAAGTTTTTTTTCAACTTGTTTTAAGTTGCACAAGTCGGCGTGACCAGCCTAACACATCATATCTAGTTTAAAAAGATGACAAAGTTAGGTTTAAATATTTTTTGAAACACATCTTTGGAAATATCTCGAAAACAGTGCATCGGAGCTCAAAAATTCCAAAAAAGTCCCCTTTAGTAACCTGATATCTAGAAATTCTTTCCTTAACAAGAGCTGCGTTTTGGTTGACCTAACAAGTCAGGTGTACCATAGATAAATATATTATAAATATGCTAATAATAATAATACTTTTAATTGTTTTAATACTTTTAGTTACTAGTTTTAATTTTTTAATTTCTGCTGATGGCACGGCAGACAAAAAATTCAAAAGAGTTGTTGTGCTGTATTGAGGCAATATACTAGTAAATTTGTTTTTTGTGCTTCAGCATAAGTATCTAATTATAGTATTTGTAATATACATATCTATGAACAATGGCTAACATGTTAGGCATCAAAAACGCAGCTAAGATGGGGTCAAAAAAATTTTAATATTCTTTGGCAAAATTAAGTATTCTGTGGTAGACGTTGGTGCCGGTGTGGACATAGATGTGTTGAATATTAATGAGGCAGGACCACTCAAACGCGACACATCTAGCTTAAAAATAACAAAGTTAGGTTTAAATATTCTTTGAAACACATCTTTGGAAATATCTCGAAAACGGCGATTCAAAGTTAAAAAATTTGAAAAAAATGCCCCCTTACTAAGTCCCTGCCTTGAAATTCTTTCTTTTACAACATGGGGTCGAAAAAAAATTAAATATCTTTGGTGCCATTAAATATTCTATGACATATCTCGAAAACAGTGCTCGTGAATTTGAATTGGACTCGTATAGATAATGCGGACCAACCAACAGGTAAACTGCGGATTTGGTCCGCGGGTTTGGTTTGCAGTTTACCTGTTGGTCTGTCTGCAAGTCTGCAGGTCTGCATTTTATTTGTGTTTGCATTTGTGCGATTCAAATCGTGGTTTAGGAACATTGTGACCTTCTCGGAAAAAGTATGACCCATTCACATCAGAATTTCTGGATTATGGGTAAAAAGCAGATTGCCGATAGGCGGATCTGTGGATGTCGCAACAGGCAATGCTGTAATTAAGCTGTAATTTATTAGTTCAACCATTTCTTAATTCTAGTCTTAACCCTTATTCTATTACTCTCCCTAGCTCCAACTCTGTTGTGACATCCGCAGATTCGCACATCCACCGATCCGTCTGTTACCACTGTCCTTAGAATTTAGTTATATGTTAGTGTTGTTTGTAGTCTGCGATAATTTTTTTTACAAAAACTTAACATTTCTAATGCTAATAGTTAATCATGATGCGGTGAAAATAAAGAAAAATTCTGCTCTGCTACGCAGATGTATTTTGCATCAAACTGCTGTTTGTGTCAGGACCCAGCGGTGCTGGAAGCAATGCACACTCAGCGGCATGAGCCACATCTTGCAGATGCTGCAACACCCACTCTGCCTGCAGCACAGTCACAGGTCAGGCGTCTTCTCGCTTGCTGTCATGATTGTCAGTTGTGTGTCATGAAACAATGCATCTGCTGCCCTGGCTGCACTGGTACCAAATATGGGATCTCATCAGATTGCTAATCCTGACCCTAACGTTAATCCGTTATACTTGATTGGTCAAATTTGGTGCCGGTGGTATTGATGCGGCCGGTGCAGTGTTTCGCGACATCGGTGTCAGTCTTTGAATGAACTTTTAGTTTGAAACAGAAACTTACAAACTACATAAATTTATCTAGACACAGTATGTGCCAAGTTACTGGCATTTTGCCAACTGCTGCTGTTCACCACTCGATGTCATTTGAGAAAAGATCTCCAACCAAGTTCCTCATGTCTGTCTCAAATTTGTCATTGCAGCGACATTTATTGGTGAACAGAAGTCATTCCAAGAAGGCACCAGCGGTTTCCCAGAAGTTAACAACATAGTAAATGAGGACTGTAATAAGATGAATTTGTTTGGTTATTGGTTAATTAATTACGTATCAGTGATCATTCTGTTGTTTCATGTGGAGAATGTGGTTGAATTTACACTCTTTCTACAGGACGTCACATCCGATGTGGCAGTTGTGCATCCAACAGTCGAACCACCGCCACCGTACACTCCAGTATCATCATGGCAGGCAAACGCTGCTGCTGCCGCTGAAGCAAACGAAGAGCTGCAAAGGCGACAGGAGGAGTTGGAGAGAAAAGCAGCTGAGCTCCAGCGACGAGAGGATGAGCTGCAGAGAAACATGCAGTATCAAGGTCTGTTAGACTGTCTGCAGTAATCAAAGTAAGGATTAATTGAGTATATTTTGTAAAAATTTATTTTTCAAATGTGATTGTTATCTGCAGCAAGTATATTATGTACCTTGAACAGTTGATTTTATTGATTTATCTGCATTGTACATATTATGTAATGTATTGTGAAGTGTGTTATGTCAGTGACTTGATGACCAAAGTGAATTGGTGGTTGTTAAACTATTTTTTTTAGTTTTATATTTATTGTTTTGTCCAGTATTATAGCACATGTGATTACTCCTTGATCATTGAATTTACTTTTTGGTACATGTATATTTTGTTATATTTCGTAAAGTTGGTTTGTGGACATTATATTTTGGAAAATTGTATATTAAGTGACAGGTTCTTCCTTGAAGAGTAGTGTTTTTGAACTCATTTTTTGACAAAAGGTTATTTATTTGTTTCTGTGTTTAGTTCGAAGAAATAATTTTCCGCCTTTGCCATCGGGCTGTCCTGTACAGCCGTGCTTTTACCATGACATATCTGTTGACATTCCACTCGAGTTCCAGAAAATTGTTCGGACAGTCTACTATTTATGGCTTGGTATGTAGGTGTACATTTTTCATTTTAGCTCAATGCTTATGCAGCTGTGATAAGTGCACTAGTAGGGTGGTTATTGAAGATTCATTGTCATGATTTTGGTTTAATGCTGGAAAGTGGACACTGTTTATTTTTTTAACTAGTGACTTCGAATTGTTGTCACATCAGCTGAAGAAAGAGGCCACATTTTCAGTTTGGTTAGTCTGTAGTGTTTTTTTGCTAGATTATTCACAATGTTGCAATACAGATTTTGGTAAAAAAATTAAAAATTGCACATATGGGATGTGGCCCAAGGACTAAATGTTCAAGATTTTGGTGGCAGTTTGAATCACTTTTCAGACTTCAGATGCAGGAATGCTTTTAAAGAATATATTTGCAATGGTATTGTCACTCATTTTCATTCAGAAGGTGGCAGCCATAGTCTCGTAAGTGTTTTATGATTTGCAGTTGCTTCTACTTGTATTTAGTACCTAGCAGGTAAACAAAGATACTTTGCAAAGAGCCGATATATTTTGCCATTTGCATTTTAACATTTGTTTGATAAGTGTTGTCATTTTGCGAAAAATTGTGAGATATACATTATGACTGATTTTATAATTATTATAATTCCATTATAATTCTGTTGCTGTCAATTGTAGGATATGTTGGCACGCTGGCGGTAAATGTCATTGGCTCTCTGGCTTACTTCATAGCTACGATACAAGGAGGTGGTTCTCAGTCGGCTGGAGTCACTTTTGGACTTGCGATCTTCTACTTGCTGCTGTTTACACCGTGTTCCTTTGTCTGCTGGTTTCGACCTGTCTACAAGGCATTCAGGTACCAGCAAATGCATAATTAAACTGTGCATGTATGACTGTATTCTTCTTATAGTGTTTTACCGAAATTGTTTCAATATTACACTGGAAATTAGTGGTAATATGGTAAATAAGTGCTAGTCAATTTTTTACATGCAGTGAGAATAGTTATTTCTTACTAACACATCAGCACATGAGAGGCCACCTTATGATGTAATTGATGAGATGAACAAAAAAAATACTATGTAAAATCTGAGTAATTGAAAACTGATAACTAGCTAATACTGTGGTTGAATTTTAAAAAGTTTGGTGAATAAACGTAGTGATGTTGCATTGACATGGTTGGGTACACAGTGCACATCAGTATGCGGGTTTATAGAAAAATACCTGTCCAAATCTTTCTGCATTGAGCAAAGTTTAATATTATTGTTACACATATAGCTGAAAACTGGTTAATAACACACTTATGTTTGTGGATGTTGAATTCAGTTTGTGTTGAATATTGCATCGTGTCTCAAAAAACAGTCAAAATTGTTTTTCTCATAACTTCGTCAAATTTCCACCAACCTTAATAATTTTTGGCATAAAGATGGCCAAAATGATAAAATTATGTTAGGCTCACTCATTTACTACATTGCATGATTTTATTGTCTTGGCTATCTTTGTGCCAAAAATTATCAAATTTAGTAAATATTTAACAAAGTTATGACAAAAACAATTTTGACTGTTTTTTCTGAGACACGGTGTATATAGCTAGTTATTTTCTGTATGTGTTCAAGACGTATTATTTATTGTTGCAAAAGATTTATGAAAGACTTGTTTAATAGAAATAGACATAATCAAGTGTGTTTTTGTGTTTGTTGTTTGCTGATTTTAGAAGCGATAGTTCATTCAACTTCTTCATGTTCTTTTTCGTTTTCTTTTTCCAGTTCTGTGTCACGATATTTCAGAGTCTTGGACTGGATGGCTGGGGCACTGTGTAAGTTGGCTGCACAATATTATTGCTATTGCTTACTGATAGTTTGCGACTTCTGATGTGTTTGGTGGTGGCCTAGCGTAGCAGTAACGCGTTTTATTTGATTAACAAAGTTACTGTACACTGGGCTGGGTTAGTACTGCGGTCAGGTAAACCATCTCGGTGTGTAAGCAGCCGCCTAGGTCAACTCAGCCTTCCATCCTTCCAGCGTAGTTAAATTGACTACTGGCCTATCTGGCTGAGGTTAAGGCAGGGCGTGTTCACCTGTGTCGGGTGGCAGGTAACACTGTGATCCCGTATGGGAGGTGATGCTTCGTAGTCCTGTGAGGGGTTCAATCTTCTAAAGAGCTATATTCCAACCTTTACTTTTACCTTTAGGTAGCCAGAATTTTCCACTTTTCTCCCGTCTGTTTTTGCAGCCATCCATTAATCCAACTAGGGATCTGGAGAGTGCTGTAAGCTCTACTAGTGGGTTTAGGGTGAAGCCCATATGCATCTGTATACATTTTGAGCTGGAAAATTATGTCTTTTTTGGTGACATTTTAATTATTTTTAACATTTTTCATTTTTACGCACCATTCCTGGTGTTTTGCCTGACAGAAGGGGGCTTTGATTGAACTCCTTTTACTAAAGGGCCTGGATAGGTTATATTTGTTGTGTTTAACTGACTGCAGTTGATGTGTGAAGTTTGTAATTGTAAGCGAATGCAGTATTTGCGTGTCTCGTTTAGATTCTTGCTTTTGTGATAGTATTGTGACAGTCGTAATTTTTACAAGGTTAGATGTTCTTCCTTTCACTTAAATCATTTTAAAAAAAGTCATTTTAGAGGCTATACCATATCTCCCAAAGTGTCCATTATAATAAACATTGATTGCCTTGTTCCACGTTATCATACAGCAATGGTGTAATAATGCTAAGTTCTGAAATTCTTCATCAGTACTGAAGTAAGTAAGTAAAAAACCTGACCCGCTTTAACATTTGTTCAAAAGATGGGGTTTTAGTAACATTTTTATTATATTTTTGAGTTTGTGCTGAATGCTATAGATAAGTTAAGGATTTATGTGTATTTATGGCTGTTAGTGTATGCGCCTGTTGCAGTGGATTCATCAGCAGTTTAAGTCTCTTTGCACAGCAGAGAGCTGGAGCAAACGTTGCCGGGATCATTATGATAATTGTTGGAGTCATGTTTGCAGCGCTGGCATTTCTGGATATCATCATGTTAATAAAGGTCTGCAGTGCACTTTTTTTTCGTCGATATCAAACGGCTCTTCCTGGTAGATGTAACGTTGACAGCTAGCTTTCTACTGTACTTGTTGAATTGCAGGTTTCTCATTATGTTAAGCCATGAACCTGTAATTTATCTGATATCCATCGCATGCATTATTTTCTCTCTCACAGTGTCGTCTAGCACAAAATGGACAGTGCAGTTGCACTTTTTACATTTTTTGGAAATTTTAAAAGTTAAAATGAATAATTTGTAAACTACGTTCTATTTATAAATGTTACTTGTGCAATATATCAAGTGCTGCATTACAAATATAATATGTTAAATTCGGCTTAAATTCCATACTTCCTAAATTCAGTAAATGGCGTTGAAATGTGTCATATTAGGAATGCACTGCTTACTGTTTAAAGGCCAAGTCGCATCAGTTGCGTAATTGTTATAAAGCGCTAATTGGCTTAATCATATGTTAATTTGTCAATATTTATTAATCTTTCTGTTGCCAGTGTTATATTTATACTGTAAAAAATGTAAAGTGGATAAATGTGATGAAACTGTGACGTCACAAACAACTATCAGCATCAATGTAGCATTCGACAGAATTTGAACGCTAGCAGTGTTGATGGAGCGCGGTATCGGGCGAAAAGACTTTGCTTGCATTTCGAGAAGTCGCTGTCAAACTGGAAGTAGGCCGACTGTATGCCCTTTCTGTTGCACCAATCTCCAACAGATTCCGACTTTCGCTCCTGGAATACAATCGAGTTCTCCTCTCTGAGCATGTGCTGCATCGATGCTACGGCCAGCTCATGGCGTGAAACTTTCTCACACGCTGCAATACATGCTATAAACAAAGCATAGTAGGCGACGTCATCATTTTGTTCGCAAAACATCATTTTTATTGAAATTTCTGTAAAGGGATGTTTTTTATTTTAAGTGATCAGTGTATTATTAATTAGCATTACATTCTACACATATTTAGCCCATATCGTTTTTTTGTGCGACTTGGCCTTTAAACGAACCGTTCGTGTATTTTCCGAGCGCATTGGGATTGTATATTGTATATAGGTACATCGTATCTATCGCAGCACGGGTGCAAGTTTTGCCAAAGCACAGGAGGAGTTTGCTCACGGTGTGATGGGAAATCAGGCGATTCAGAGAGCAGCAGGAAACTTCGCAGCATCAGCAGCTCGGAGCTCAGTCGAGCAGACTTGGTCTGCCAGCAGATACTGACCAAGTCACCCGTTCATTTAGTGTAGATGGAGTTGCTTGATGTGAAATAATAAAACTTGTTGCATGTTGACATCTTCTTTTCGTCTCGTCTGTGTGATGAATTTTTTTGTGTATGTAAGTCTAGTCGTTCTGGTGTGTTTATTCGCATATCAATACTGTTTTCGATCTATTTGTGCATAGTGTAAATTAAATATTCTGGTGCTTTAGTGTAAGGCTTAATCATGGCTTCACTTACATAATTGTCTTAAGTCAATGCCAAATGATGTGCCATAAAAGTGTAGAATTATATGGTTTTCATTGTGGGAGCCAGTGTTGATTTTTATTCTCATGTTGATTTTAGAAATAACATTAAGATCATTCCTTCATGCCATAAAACGTTTGATGGTTTGACGCCATCAGTTTGTTAAAAGCCGTGCTCTAACAATTCCCATAATTTCACATTTCTTCCTTAGGCAGCCTAATATGCATAACTTTAGATAAATGGGCTGTTTAAAAATTGCCATTATGACCTTACCGTACAACACATTTGGTGGCATTGCTAGACCCAGATGGCAGTCTGCTGTGTATTGCGTTTTTGGTAACTAAAATGTGTTAACTACAGTTCTTGACACATTAGTGCTAAGTGGGCATGTTATTCAGGCGTTTCGTTATTGATTAGGTGTGTGACTGTGTAAATGAAACAATTCGTTGATGTAGTCAGAAGTTGTACCCGGTATTTCATAAAAAAAAACCCATTTTAGTTTTTTTTTCATAATTCACTCCAATGATGATCAATTTACATGAAATTTTTACCAGTTGTGGCTGAAGAAATACTAGTTCAAAATATTTCAACAAAATATGACAGTTGATAAAGAGTTACACAAATGTACAGTGGTTTACTTATGTAACACCATATTGGTAACGGAGAAATTTTGTTGTCAATATTCAACAATTAATAACTTTGCTAAAAATATGTTTCAATGAAATTTGGTAATCACTTCAGGAATTTATCGGGGGTTTAATGTTCAAAATTTTATTTAGATTTGTTCAAATTTAACATTTTATTGTATGTTTAGGGGCTTACTTTTTTGTTGGACACAGTGTATATTGTTTTTTTGTACCAGTGTCAATTATTACACACTTGTTTATTAGTCAGTTGATACTTAGTATTCTTGCATTATGTTTGACCGATAAGGTGATGTTAAGTTCTGTTCATGCTGTTTTTTTTTTGAAGATGTTCGGTGTTGGAGTGCTGTCATACTGTGGTGTTGGCTGTACTGTTTACATGATTTTTTTAGTTTTGTTTAATGTTTATGATACACATTCTTACATTTGTTGGTTTTCAGTTTTTGTTCACTTTTATTTTCTGCTTTTTCATGCAGTAGACTACCAGTAAGTCTGCTTTGGAACATAATAATAATTGTTAGGACATAATCATATGGTCAATTTGCCCTTCACCCACTTTAAAATAAATGTTTATGGGATATTTGTGGATTTCCCCTGATGGCTTCCTTTTCTCCTGATTCTTAAAAAAAAATCCTGTGTACAAAAGGTGTGAATCTGCCTTTGGTTGAGCAACGTTTTTCTTGTAAATCTTATGCAATTAACTTTGTCACCACATTGCTTTCCTTAATCTCAGCTTCTTTAGACGCCTGTGGATGTAGTTAAGTGTCAATGGATTAAAGTTAGCTTTCTTTTTGTCTAGTTAGTTTGAAGCAGGATAGTAGCTTTTGTACATTACATAATATAAATCATCACTGCTGCTAGTAGTCTGCTTGCTAGATGTCTGCTTATCTGAAGCATGTGATGGAGTCAATGAAGTTGGCCATTTACCATCAGGTAGTAGCAGTGTAAAAGGTCCTTAACAGTGCTGTTGTACAGTGAATTGGTATTGACTGGCTTATTTTTAAATGCATGCCGAATTCCACAAATCTGTGTCATTTGTCATTCCAGAACTTATGATTCCCATCATGTCATTTTTTTAGTTTCAGCTCCCGTGTTCACCTGTAGTTTCAAGCAACAATAAAAATGAAAGTCGATATTGTTTTAGTATTTTTGATATGTCGTTATAAATATTGATTTAAACTTTTGTTGTTTGTTGGATCATTGACAGCTTTTCAATTCTGCCAAATATTTTGTATCAAGTTTAATATGTATTGTCTGATACTAAAGTAATGATGTACACATTGGTGGTTTCTTGTTATTTGCTTGTTTATTGTTGGTGGCTGGTTTTGTGGTTTGGTTTTGTTCATTATTCGTTGATAAACTGGGTTATCTTTTGGTAAGTAGTTTTTGTTAGTTATTGAGAAAATGTGTTTCGTATTAGTGAATATACTGCTCAGTTGCAACTTTGCATCAGTATATTGAACACTGGAAGTTATCTTGTTAAGTGTGTGTCGAAGAAAACAGTGATGTAGTCAAGTTTGACCATCTCGTGCTTATGCTCGTCATAAAATTTAACTTGTGTAGTCAGTAGCATTCGTCTGCTTGCCTGTAGAGCTGTTTCAGCTAGTCTTTACATTTTTTTCCAATTTAAACTTTAGTAAAGATAATGATTATCTGATTACTTAAAAAGTAATATTGATTAATTTAATCACAATCGATTCGAATTTTGGTAGTGATTTTTATCCAGATGCAGATGGCTCTTGCGCATCTGTTTGCAGTGTGAAATGACATTGTGGTTTATCATTCCACGTTCGCTAGATGTCACCACTACAACTGGCTTTAGTGCTGAGCATGGTTTCAAGTAACTGTAAATAAAAGTCGTCCTTGGTGGAGGTTTGACCTCAGAGTCTGCTTCGTTTTGCTTCACCGTTCACCATGGCTTTCCGTTTTTCATACTAATTTATTACACAGTGCAGTATCCTACACATTGGCAGCTGCAAATTATGACTGCAACAGGACAGGACAATTTGTGTTATAGCAGAGTTGATAACACATTCGCCATAGACATCTGTCATAGACAGAAATAACAACCAGTATACAATGCATCAATACTGAAATCCAAAAAAAACTTCCCAGTCATAGTCCTTAACTGCCAGGAAATGGATCTGTCTCAATGCAGAATAGGCCTAGTACTTTACTGCAACGAGATGCATACCAAAGCTCGTGTGTGGGCATGGCAAACATTGACTGAAATGGCTACCAGACATTTGCTTAAACAATCTTCAACCTCACTTTTCCACACTCAGGTTTTGTTGAAAAAGCCCATTTCCTGTTCGCATACATGCAATGTCTTTGAAACACATCATGCAGACGACAGCACAACAATTTAATCGGTGACATTTGCCAAATACTATAGTGGGCCAGCCAAACTTGGAAAAAGTCTCTAGAAAAATTTTCGTGGCATCGCGTGTTAATAGCAGGCATCCATGTTGGTTCAATCCGCTATGTTAAGCCAAAACGACCAGGGCGGCTACCACTCTCGGAATTGATTTTCAAAGTCATTTTGAAGGTCACAAAAGTCCTTCTGGGCTGATAGTAGAGCATTGGCTTATAAGATAAAGATGGTCCATTTGCGACTGAATTTTTTATAACATAAAAGTTTGGTATAATTAGTAAGTGGACATTGATATGGATATTGGACAATTATTAAAGAATTCAGTGCTGTATATTTTTATGCATGGTGTATATATATGTTCAAAAGTAGTAAAGCTGTCGTTAAGATTTGCGTGTTGATCGATAATCATGCACTGATCCAGACACGTATAGAGGTCACTTATTGTCTTATGGGGTTTAAAAATTTGGATGTGGAACCTATATGCTGGCTTATGTAACCTATATGAATTTTGGCTGGCCCACTACTAGCAGCAATATAAACCAGACCAAAATTTAGTCCACACCAAGACTTCTAATTCTAGACTTTAACTGTAACAATACCAACACTAAACAGATGCAGAGGGAGTGGCCTTTTGTCTGAAAATTCTTGTGTTCGTTAGCAGTTTAGCCATTAACTACTACGATGATAAAACTGAGAAGACCATGACCAAAAGTGTAAGACAAAGATCACAAGACAAAAATAAAACCATGGTCTCGAGATATCTACCGGGAACCAATCATGTGTTATACGGACAGACATAAAACAAAATAACGGCAAATTATCTATTGCTGGAATATGTACGTGCAGAACAAAGAGACTGTCAGTGAAGGAATGTCACCTCTGTGCACAAAATATGGTAACAGTGATGTAGTGCTATGACAATATACTGTGATGCGACAAACAATAAATACAGTACACAAACATGCATTAAAACAGTCGAAGCAGGCACAAGCATTTCCTATGCAGCCGTAAAGCATCAGCAGTACTCACAAAATATATGCGGTGACATTGTTTACAATAAGCTACAGCTATGCATACGTACCGGCAAATGTAATCACAATAAATAAACACCAATGTAAAAACGATGTCTCAAACTGCAACAAAATAACAGAAGACATAAGCACCACAATGTGAAAATACTACGCCTACAGTGTCAAAGTGTCTAGCGAACAAGACTCGACTGGGTCTGAATGCGAGATGCCGTTAATTCTTTCCAGATTCTTCAGCACTCGGTTGACAATGGAAGTCACATCAGCCATAGCACCGGGCCCTGGTAATAACAACATTCTCAGCTCAACATGACATCAGCAATAACTGATAATTATAACGAAAGCATATTCCAGGTTTCACACGCTCTGACCAATGTGACATATGCAAGTGTGCTTTGAACACAGCTAAGAAATGCACACTGTGAAACAAAAAATTTATGTAAAGACAGATGAGCAGGACCTGTAGTGCAGACAATAACTGTTAAAATCTTGCACTCTACATAATTTGCCAAAGTTGTCTCCTGTCAGTTTTGCATAGGCTTCTAACTTGAAAAATAAAAGGTGCTGAAAAATAAAATTGGTACAAACATTCCTCTGGGCAGGTTAGGTGTAACAGTATAGCGTTGTTATGGTTATCGAAATCAGCACTGAAACCGCGGTTTTTTTAGCAATATCAAACTGTATCAAAACTGCAGTTTTGGGCTCTCTAAAATATCGACAGTTTCGGTTTTTCGATTCCCAAATGGCGCAGCTCTAGCTTCCTGACTCTGCCGTGAACGTTGAACAGCACGTCGCGGCGAAATGACTGTGGTGCAGCGACTCGTCACGCCTGCCTCTCTGGCTGCAGGCGTTATCGCCCAGGTCAAACTGAGATCGCCTGCGGCGCTGCACTCCATGTATAAGCAGACGAGGCTTAAAACGATTGAATGAAGGAGTGTGGGAAAGCAGACAGGCGTCTGTGAATTACCAATTAACGTCTGACAGTGAAGCGGTGTTCACAGCCGCAGAGGTGACAGTGATACAGAGTGAGACAACATGACCGGTTATGTAATATTTATTGCAACAAAGGCGAGTGATGGTAGCGGCAGTGAGTGCAGTTACACAGTCACTGGTATGCAATGCTGTTGTAAACTGAAGTCCTGTCTACTGGCCTGCAGCACGAAAGAGTTAATTACTAACAGGTTTGAGTAGAGCCTACTTGTTTGTATAACTAATGGACAGCTTGACGTCGGTCACTGCACTTCATTGTGACTGACCGTGACCAGGCGACCGCGTGCGCATTTCTGCAGGTGTTGTTTGACCTCTCTCTCTCTGTCTGTCTGCTTACCTCCGTCTGGTCGACGAACGGAGGAGGGGGGGGGG
>Ga0056128_1002930_pt1 | contig 20608 bp, 9 predicted proteins | sample WorMetLIZISLAND2_FD_71113 | JGI IMG/M metagenome (GOLD analysis project Ga0056128, IMG submission 71113) | Marine gutless worms symbiont microbial communities from Max Planck institute for Marine Microbiology, Germany - Olavius geniculatus... ... | reverse complement strand
AATGCCACCGAAAAAGTCCAACACAAGGCACTTCCGTGGCATGTCATCTATCGTACTTGTATTGTACTTGCCATCAAGCTGCTTGTTGTGTAAAAATCTATTCATTTTCGGACGGCACACCCAATTCGAACCATATACACTAAATTTTGGGAGTAAACCTGTACCATGTCCATATTGAACACTTTGCTAAAAAACTGACAACGGGATAAGATTTGCCCCTCCGTGCGACGTTCAAGAACCACCCCCAGACCCCCGTTATAGGCTCGCGCTCCACGCGCTCGCCATGGTCCAGGTCACTGCTTGCTCCCCCAACTTTCAAACACTTCCAACGCCCATGGACACGGCTATGACTACGCCGACGCCGGATTCATGTATTGTGGCAAAACGGTACGTCGTAGTGTTCTATGAGCATCTATTGTGGCTAAACGAGACGTCATATGTTATCAGCAGACAACCATGTTTACTTTATTCAAGGAAAAGAGAGCGTACGCTTGTAAAATACCGCAAATTTTGCGTAAAGGCGTTGAGGTATAACAAAACAAATAGAGACTGGTGTTGAGGCCAGTATTGAAATTTTTTCTCCTCAGTTCGTAACATGTTGCATTTGATCTTTGATCTCGGGCAACATATTACGAACTTCGGCTCAAAAAATTTTCAATAGTGACCTCAACGTCAGTCACTATTTGTATAATAGCCTATTACAGTTACGTTACACTCGTAGGCTTGGAAACTGCGTAAAACGAGGTCGTCTAAATAAGGCTAAGCGCAAGCATAAAAAGCCTCAAGTAGTCCGGAAGGCTGTGCGTAGCCTTTCGCTATTGACGCGATCGAGGTAGGGTTGTATTTTATTCTGACATTTTCTTGGAAGCGGAATTGTTCAAATGTGCCCAGTAGTCTAGTGGACTTGTAACGTTCAGGTTGTTGCAGCTCGAATCTTACCGTAGGTCATTTTGCAAGCAACTTCGAGTGGTTGCAAGTTGCTAATCTACTGTATGCTCAGACCAACTCAGCCTCCTACCCTCAGCCGGATGGGAAATGAGTAGTGGTTTATACGATCTTCGGAATAGAGTTTGAACGCTGCAGTTTTCGCACATCGCAATAAGTGCGCACAAACATTTATCACATTGGTCTGTTGTAGAGAGAGATAGTAAACTTACGACGTCTGTGTACGGAGCGCGGCTGCACTGAAGACGAGATTGCAGTCTGTAAGCCGCGGCGACGAAGTAAGTCATTTTATTATATGAAGCACTCACAGATCGCTTACCGCGACCGGACAAAACAAACTGCCCGAAGAGTTTTTTTTTTGATTTTTAGGCCGCCCGGAACAGTAGTTTCCATAAGGCCTTATGCTTTTTACGCGCGTATTAGCTATGGCAATTCTGTCTTGGTGTCCGTCTGTCCGTCTGTCCTGTCTGTCACGTTCTGGTACCGATTGGAGTCCAGGTGAAAGAGACTTTTGGTTTTCATCTTGTGATAGCTTAGGGTCTATAGTATTTTGTAACAAAATGTTATGCCGCTGGGTAAGGAAATTTCTTTCTAGCGAGGGCGTAAAAGAGGGGCACTTACCACTAGCTCGTCTAGCGTATAGCGTGTTTATGACTGCAGCTATTTACCAGAAGATGGACACCTCGGTCGGCCTATCAACGATCGCCAGCTTGTCACTCGGGCTGTCGATGTCGATGGCGGGTTCTGGGCGTGAAGTCATTTGTCGAAACTTCGCCGCGGCTCTTCCGACATCACCCCGTGCTGCGTCGTCGGACAATCAGAAAGGCGCAGAGTCCAAGTTTCCGTGTCTGCCTCAGTTGCCGCCGCGGTCAGTGGGGGTCGGCGCGTGTGATGACGTCACACCGGATGTAGTAATGGCGACGATGACGTCAGTGGGGGTCGGCGGGGCGCTGCAAGCGGGGTTCGCCGGTCCTCAGCGTCGTACGAGCTTCGTCGGCATACTGCATCAGATGTCCGCTCAGAACAAACTGCTGTCTAGTCAGCAGTGCGTCGTGGGTTCGCCAGGTGGCGTACGACGTCTGTCGGTTGGCGACGTCAATCGGCTAGGCTCTACCGATCCAGCACCAGCGTCACAGACTACTAGCAAAGACACCGTAGACTGTACGGTCGAGACGCGACACCGATCAATCAGCGACCGGGCACCTGGCGACTGTGACGTCATCGCGTCACGTGACCAACGTGAGTATGCTCCACATCAAAGCATACATAACGCTGTAGCAAGAACATGTATTTTGGCCGCATTGTTTCTGTACAAACTGAAGCAAATCTTTGCATGAAAGCTTTGCACGAATGATAGAGCATTGAATGCATTGCAGTTTGCTGTAACCAAGATAATAATGTAGTCCTGCTTTGCTCGTGGTTTCACATAGGAGCTTCGCAACTAGATAGATTAGGAATAACTTTGTTTAAAATAATGACGAAGCCGCTTTGGAAAGCGGCGCTTTGAGACAAAAACGCTACAATGGGTGTCATAACTAATCGATGATACCTATAAGCTATAAACGATCAACGAAGATAATTATTATAACCGTTATCTAAGACTTACACGCCGAGTTTTCTACATTCTGTCGTTTTAGGCTCAGCGAAGAAGCAGGAGTCAGTAAGCAGCGCGACGTACGATGACGTCACTGCTGGACTGATACCGGATGTAGTAATCTACTCGGCTGACGCGGTGACGGACGATTCACGTGCCGCATCGACCACTGCCTCGGGTGAGGTCTGCGCCGGCGCCACAAACCACGGTGACCAGACGACCGCCGGCGGCGTGGGCGTCACGGCCTCGGCGGCGCCGGGGATCACCACAGGGGTCGATCTGGCGTGGAGAATGCGACCACCTACCCACCAGCTCGTCTGGTATGTACCGGAAACACGTAGGAAGCACAGGTGCCCACTGGGGCGATAATCGACGGCTGAGGTGAAGTGAAGTGGAGTGGAGAATGCGGTCACTCAGCGCCGGCGACCTCAACGCTTGCAACAGTAGGTCGCTGCCGCACCTGCCGTTGATCGCTGCCGTGGAGGTTCCAGGCGGTCGGCTGTCGACAGACTTCGCAGTCGGCGTCGATCCCGTGTCTCGCCGCTCTCTAAGCTCGCTGCGGTCGGCACGGGTGCGTACGTGGTGCGTCGGCGCCCTGAGACCGGGTGCGGGCGGATCTCTGTCATCAGTTGCCGTCGAGACGCCGCTCACATCCAGTGCCAGCAGCGCGGCGACGACGGCGGGTGGCGGCGGAGGCTCGGACGTGAGTGGATGTTGCGTGGTGGACAGTATGGACGACGAAGAACCACCGACTGCGGTTGCTTCCACGTCCACACCGCCGCCGCCAGCGACCAGCGTCACCAGTCAGAACCACACCGAGCGTCACGCTGCCGGTGGTCTTCCGACACTGTCCTCGGAGGACTGGAATCAGTCAGACTTGCGTCGTGGAGTCCCCTACAACGTCTGTCAGCGCACTGGCGATCCATCAAATTTGACCACGTGCAACGACGAGGACGAGACCGTCGAACGACTGCAGCAGCAGAAACGTCAACGCCGCTTTCGACGTCGTCATCGCCGCGCGTTTGTGGGTGGTCAGCCGTCGTCCAATAGTCTCGACGAGCTGCAGTACCAGTACAGAACTCGACTGAAACTGTATATTAACTGCACTCACCATGTAACTGTAGCTATTGATAAACTTTGCATTTGCCGTACCCGAGTGCTTTGATACCGTCACCATGTTGGTTTGACGGATGACAAAAAGGCTGCCTGGCTTGCAAAAAGCGGTGCAGTACAGAACTCGACCAAGACTTGTTCGGTCGTCGGCGTCTCCGATGTCAGCTAACTTTCACAAGTTCAAGTTAAACCAGTAAACAGAAGGCAGAAACTTAGTGACTTCGGCAGAAATTTAATTGAATGATCAGTTTATAATTTTGTTATACGCATTTTATTTGAATATAATTTTGTTCGGTCGTCAGCGTCATTGGCGTCGGCACCATCAGGCAGTGAGGTGGCTGCAACGGGGTACAGTCGTAAGGACTCTTGGAACTTGTCAGGCGTCGGTTATCGGTTCATGCCGCCGGGGAACTCTGCTCTAGTTGATCCGCTTCCGCAGCAGAACGGCAGATCGTGGCGGGAAACGACCCCGACGACGACAGCGACGTTCACAGTTCCACCGGGTCTGATCGACGGCGGACTTCGATTTCAGGGTTCCACGCCCCACATTGCTGCCTCGTCCAAGCCGCTGCCGTTGACGACGACCTGGCTGGCGAACCGAGTTCAGACGACAATCGCCCGTCGATCTTCAGCTCCTCGCCGGGCACGTGACGCCTGGTCCAAGAGTCAGGAGATCCACCCTAAAACCAGCGCCAGCGGTGGCAGTGGCGGCAGCAGTGGTGGAACGGCTTCACTGCGAGGCAGCTCGTCGGCCACGTTGATTCCCGTGCGTCGTCGTAACAGTCTGCACGCTGTGTTCGTCGACGACACACGGACCGCCGTTCTCAAGGATGTGGTCAGTCACATGCCTTCATATTATATATGACTTACTTGAGTTACTGACGAGGTCTCCGCGCGCCGGCAGCCCAGGTTTAGAACAGTGCTCCTCCATGCTTTACATACTCCAGCAAGTCTCGTAGCATCATTGATTGTCAACCCCATGTAACTAGAGTCCTCCTTTATGTCGTCGATCCACTGTAGGAGTTTTTTTCTCCTCAGGTAGCTTAATACAGCTTTGACAGAAATCATATGGCTGAAATCATACAGTCTGCTGCTGCTTGAAATGCGGGGAAATTGGGGGTTAAACTCTACCCCAGCTTGAACTGAGGTTCACGTTTTTCGCATATATAACAATACAAAATAGTTTACTTGTGTGTTGTATGTGTTTGTTATTCAGATTGTTTGAGATACGTTTGATCGGGGATGGGGTAAGCAGTGCGTCGTGCAGAGGCAGCCATGTGTACATACGGACACAACGTGACAGCAATATTGGCGTTTTTTACTTACGTTGTTATCATCTGTACTTGCGCTTGTTACATAGCCTAATACAATAAATTTCGAATGAGTGGCTTAATAGGCGAATCTGAAAAGCAGAGTAGCCTATCTTCGTTGATAGAAAAAGACGAATTGCGGAAATTGATTGTCGATATCAGCAGTTTATTTGATACTGGCATGAAGTTAATTAAATTATTTTAAATAGCAGTATTTCAATCAAACTTGGTAGCACGTAGAATTTGCGGAGAATTCTGTTAATTGCGCTGAAAATCTCAGCTGAAAATGACTTTTGAACTTTGTGGATTATTTGCCTTTTTTATATCAAAGTTGTTATTTATTAGCAAAACTGCTAAACAGACGTTGAGAGCAGTTGTTGAAATAGTGCTTGACGTTGTATAGGCCTACTGTTTGGCCTTCTTTTGGCCTTTGTTGGAGGCGTATGCAATCTATTGTTTGTGTGTACATAAATTATTCTCTATGCATTGATATTTGAATGACTTGGCTAAAGTCTGGTGCCCTTCAAGTTGCATTATGGTTGTCGTGACTAAATACACAAGAAAGATAACTAACATACTGAGCAAGTAATTTGTGCAATGCTCAAATTTGAGGCATCCGTACAAATGGCTCATTGAACCTAAAAGTCGCAACTCAGAGGGTTAAAATCTACGTTTTATGCTAAAAATTTTATATGCAAGTTGTTTTGGTTTATCTGTAGTAACTTCGGTGCAATTTACTGTTGAAATACACTGTGTCCCCCCCCCCAAAAAAAACTGCCACACTTTGTCATTGCCCATATCTTTACCAAATATTAACCGATTTTCAATTTTTTTTCACTGCCACATTTTTTGACAATTTGCAATAAAGTATTTATTAAATATCTTACCACATTTTAACTGCGTTACTATACTACCTTGTGAAATATGGATATTCTAAAATCACTATAATCAGAATAAATACATCACAAAAACTTATCTTTTGAAACAATTTTTTACTAATTTGCGTATTAAAACAAAATTATGTGTAGTTTTTGATACATGGCTGGTATTTGGCCTAATTTTTGTAATCCCGAAATCCCGGGATTGGGACGCCGCCAATCCTGGGATTTGGGATCCCGGGATTGCAATCCTTTGAATCACTAATGAGAAGTGCCATGTAAGCCCTGCCACATGAGATAGAAATCATTGACCAGATGACCTTGAAGGCCAGTACATATTTGTTTGCAATAAGTGAAACATTTAAAGTTGGTAAATCTTTTAAGTCCGACAACCACAATTAAAGTAACAAGTAGCAAATTTAACAAATTAATAAACTTCAACTAGCTGAAATTATACTGATGTTTTTGTCCAGATAACGTCATGGTAAGTACTAGAGTATACCAGTCACTCAGTTCCGAAAGCGGAGATTTATAACAGTTTGATTTACTTATTTGCATAAAAAAAACTAGCAAGGAAAGGTGAGTACTCGCTAATCGCTAAGCTATTTCATGAGTACTCGAGTTATAAATTACTCGGACTGCACATCCCTATTGATTGAAGCAAATTATTGTTTGCTCATTTAAATATTCTACGTATGTTTACTTGTGCCGTTTCCTAATATAAATATAACTTTCCTTCAAAAATGCCTGTGAAGGGTGTATACCTTTCTAGCGATTGCTATTCCGTATGTTTGGCTCACGCTTTGACAACGGATAAGGAAGAAATTATGGGACTTTTGATAGGAGAGGTTTGTTGTAAATTATTAGGCTAGACGAAAATCACGGTGCAAAAGTGAAAAAATCACGGCATACTTTTAGAAAAGTCGCAAAATTCACGGCGAATTCACAATGCCAATTCACGGTCATATATAGCGTTAAAAAACGTCTCACTGACAAACATTTTTGTTCTCTGCCTAGTCAACAATCAGTCATGTATCGTCATCTCACAAAATGTCTAACATTAATCGTTCTTAGTAACTTTCAGGAACAGTTTTAGTAACTATATCCAGCTATACACACAGCAGTGCTACAGTACAGTAACTGTTGAATCCATAGTCTTCAGTACAAAAATATGAAGCAAGATGCCTAGCTTCAATGTTTAACAATCAAATTTTACGGATTTTGACACAAAAGAGCAGCCCGTGCAAAAAAATTCACGGCAAACACTAAAATTCACGGCAAGCGCCAAAATTCACGGCTTCCGTGAATTCGTGATTTTCGTCTAGCCCTATAAATTATTTTGTTGCTGCAAAGTGGTGACGGTGTCGTGGGAAATTTGTCGCACCTGGAAAATTCTTCCCACCTCCATATTGTCATAATGTAACTAAAGCTAACCCTAACCTCAACCCTAGCCCTAATCCTAACCCTAATCTTAACCCTACTCTTAACCCTAACACTAAATTTAACCCTATCCTTAATCTTAACCCTAACCCATACTGTTGCGTGTGGGAATAATTTTCCGGTGCGACAAATTTTCCACTACAACGGCACTGAGTTCCGACCACATGCATACTGTTTCCAAAGGCTAAATCTATTGCGGCGATAAATGTTGCTGCACTATGGGACAAAGTACACTAATGCGACAGTAAACAACTTAAAAGTATTTACTGGTGGCTTTAGCAGACCCATAAAGGAAGAAATTGGCTTTACTAGTATCTTTCTCTACTGTTGTGTTAGCTATAAGTTGTTTTAGGCTTATGTTTTTCCATGGTCCACTCATAATCTAGTTAGGTTTAGGCCTATTCCAAAAACCATTGACTGGACCGTTATAAGATATGTAAAATTTGACGATTTTTTTTCAAATTCTGAAAATTTGTAAAATATAATTTCTCAAAAAAAACTTTTGTCATTAACTAACTGAGAATTAGAAATGCTGAGTTAGCGCTGACGGCTGACCTGGTTAAAAAGTGTTTAGCTGTGTAGCTGTGTAGTGCTCGCAGAGAGTTTGTTTCAGACAATGGGAGCAGCAACAGGGAACGAATGAGACAAGAATGCTGTATAGCTGCTGAGAACTGTTACAATAGATCAGCAGGGGGTGAATGCAAAGTTGTCATAGGCTGAAGATGTCGACGTCGTCAGCTGGTGCCATGTAGCCTATATTGGCTTCACAGGAAGCGCGGCAGAGAACTGCAGGATCGATGGAAAAGATCGAAGGGAAGGAAGAGGGAGCATCTGCTGAAGCTTAGATTCATCACTGATTGTAATAGTGCGCGACGATTATTGCTGCTTTAGCATATTGTGCTGGTTAGTACGCGATATTTGCTGCGGTAAAAGTGCACAGTTTGGATAGCTACATTTACCGCCGCAGTAGCGTATTTTACCCGCTTGTGCGGCGACATTTGTCACCACAATAGCACCATGCGTTTCCAAAATTTCCACGCTTACTCGCCGTCACATAGTGAGAAAAGTATTTACTGGTGGCTTTAGCAGACACAGAAAGGAAGTAATTGGCTTTACTAGTATCCTTCTCTACTGTTGTGTCGAGACGTATTGCCTAACAATATATTGACAAATTGTGATTAAAATTGTGTTTTTGGTGCAGATGAATGAACAATATATATGCCATGTTTCCGCGCTGATTGTACTAAGACGATCAGACAAGCGAGCGGACAGAGTTGAAATATCACCAGAACAGTTGTCAGCTGCCTCTAATCATGTTGATGTATGCTTTCCATGTTATATTTCTTTTTCTGACTTGGGATAGTACATGTCTTTTTGTGACTCTCAAGTATTTAAATAGTTTGTCATCTTCTGTTGCAGTATATATATGCGAAACCCTGCAACCAAATAAAACTGTGGTAATTTTGCAGTTCGCGTTACTAAATTCATAAGCTATATACCAGCTATATCACTGTGGGTTATGTTGAGGGAATTTGGGTTATTGTTATGTTTAGCAAAGAATGTCATGAAACACCGCACGGCCACATGGATAATACTGGACACTGATACGACATGATCAGACATCGCTAAACATAACCCTAACCCTGATTCCCTGACAATAACCTTCAGCCCTAGCCTTAAGGCTAATATTCCATATCTTATCTGATCATACTTATTGCCGGTGCTGTCCGTGCAGTTGGTGTGGTGTTATGTGACACTGCTGTTAGGGCTGAGGATTAGGACATTAACCACTTACACTTACACTTACTTACTTACCCTAACTGCTTACTCTAATTCTAGGACTATAGAACACTTACATGTCAGGTGACTAGAACTAACTGGAAACATGTGTGATCTGACAGGTTGTATGTAGCTTATGAAACTAGTAGCCTAAACTGCAAGATTACCAGAAATTCTCTGCAAGCTTGTAGCACCACGTTCTATGCATTAAACTCATTTCAGATAGATTGAGTCCATAATGACTGCTTTTAATTGTTTTTGTTGCACTTGTACACCCCATAAACATTATTATAAACTAGCTGGCTATTAGAGTGATGTTTTGTGTTGTGTTTGATAATAGGAATTAAGTCGTAAGTTGCAGAGACCAATGCGAATTGTTGGATGGTATCATTCGCATCCTCACATTACTGTATGGCCGTCACATATAGGTACATATAAAATTACACATCTATATGAATTTTGTTCACTGTTAAATTTCATACAACCTATATTGATCTGTGTTTTTGGTACAGATAACAGATAGTTTAACAGCATATGTACTATGTAATTTTCTTATATTTTTGTATAGTAGGGTTGTTATCATTTATTTGTTTTTATTTGTTACGATAATGTTATTATCTCTGTAATTACTTTTAGTTTAATCTATTTCTGTTGCACCTGTAAAAAAGTTTCCGAAATCAAACCAGTTTCACTGGTTAACAGTTTGTCGTGTAGAAGTGTTTGAAATTGCCATTCATGTTTTTACTGCCATCTGGTTTGGTTTGATTAGACGTTAGAACACAGGAGTCATACCAGATGCTGGATGAGGGATTCGTTGGTCTGATATTTTCAGTTTTTAATCACGACACCAAGTCGAAGGTAAGCTTGCATTACGACTGAAATGCCGGCTACTTTGCTTGTCTGAATTGTGAGTGTGCACTGGGCTCATTTGTGAATTACGGCAGTACTAGTGATTCAGGGTTGATATACTTTTAGTATTACTATCTACTGAGCAGTTATTAGCCTGCTAACAGTGCACCTACCAGAGTCATAATTACAGTGTGGGTCAAAAAAATTTTCCCAACTTGTTTTTGTCAGAACTTCGTCAAATGTCTATCAAATTTGATAATTTTTGGCACACGGATGGCCAAGACAATAGAATTATGTGAGGTACGTTCATTTTCCACCTCACCTAATATATGCCAGCACAATACCATGTAAAACAAAGATGCTTCAAATTGTTACATTACACGGTGATTATCAGTATTAGACTGCTCAGTGCTCATCTTTTGCATCTTTTCAATTATCGATTTGACAGAGGATGTCGTGTGATTTCATAATTTTGTGGTATTAAATATTTTATGCTAAAACTAGCAGACAACAAAATAGCTGACTGATGAGCTCAAAAAAAACTAATCCATGAATGAGTGCTGTGCATTTGGATCAGTTTATCATTAATGTGTTAGCTGTGGCATCATGTCTAAACCATTGTGTACACTTAGGGCATAAATTTTGATAATTATGAAGCAAGTTGTTACACAAGCTTATAATTCTGCTAAATAAATCACATTTTAGTTTATTGTGTGTTCAGTTAGGTAGTTAGAACTTTTACGGGCACAACAATGCAACAGTTTTGAGCATCTGCGTTTTACACAGTAGTGCAATGACATAAATTACGTGAGGTGGAAAATGAGTGCACCTTACATAATTATATCGTCGTGGCCATCTGTGTGGCAAAAATTATCAAATTTGGTAGAGATTTGACGAAGTTCTGGCAAGAACAAGTTGGGAATTTTTTTGGCCCACCATGTATTTGGTTTATTTTGAAAATTTTTTCAAAAACTTTTCAGTATTTTGAGTTGTAATTGCAGTTAGGAGTACTAATCTGGTCCTGGGTAAAATATTCTACGGAGACCAAATGCGCATTTGGAAGTTCCATACAACTGGTTTTGGATACCAATCATGAGCAACGAAAATCTAACACTGTGTTAGATGCTGTATCACTTTGCCAAATAGTAATTAAATGTAGCAGAGTTAAACAAGCTTATGCCGTATTGTGTCCTAATTAAACGAGGAAAATTTGATGCAAACATGTTCTGACGTCATAGAGATAGTGATATTTTGACTCACTCTGTCTTTTGTGCTGTAGAACAATAGAATTGAAGTTTGCTGTTTCCAGTCTAGTAAAGACAGCTTTCGCCTCGAAGGGTGAGTACATAATTGTAATAAGTTGTATACGTTGAACCTAACACTAAATGAAAGAAACTACCGTTACACCTGTTTCTGTCTTAGGCCGTAATTAATTAACTGTAAAATAATAATAACTGTTGCAGTAATCTTTTGCAATCATCGATTACCTGTGGTTAGAACATTAAATTAACTGAATCATTTACCTGACCACACATCCAGTTAATATCATCATACTGTTTTGCATGACTTCTGAGATAACTCCTGCCAGGCATTTTTTTGTGGTTTATTTCAGCGATATATCTTTTTTGAAGAGTGTTCTCAGCAGGATAATTTAGGCTACAAACCACTAAAACATTTAACTTTCATGTAACCTTGTGCTTTAAGGCATTCCAATGATTTAGGAAATAACAGATACAATGCTTGTATTATTTCTTTGTAGAATGTACCAGTTAATTGTAAAAAAACAGCAACACAAATCAATAAAATTAGCTAAATCTCGACCAATGCATTAACTATTAGTTTTAGAATCTACAGAATTTGATAAAATGGATTTTTAAATCACTACTACAAAATGTGTTTTTTTGTCGAAACATAAATTTCAAACATTAATTTTGAGATTTACAGCTATATGTCACATGCACTGCATCTGCCACAGCTTTTCATTTGGTGAGCGACAGTACATCCCTTTGAATTCTTTTTGACATATATAGTACATACTTTGATATAGCTGGATGATGATAATGTTGATAAGGATAATTATTATTATTGTTGTTGTTGCTATTATGACAGATATGAACGAGTAGAAATCCCGCTGTACATTAAGCCGGTTGACGGAATGAGTGAGCCTTGCCTGCAGTCTCTTGTAGAGCTGCCCGACATCGTCAGTCAAGAGGAAACTAATCTGTATCACTGCGCCATGCAGGCATGTGGGTCTGACCTGACAGCCATGATCCACAATGGCGCAGGTTAATACAATTCATGTTCTGTTACCGGTGTAATGTGTTTTTTAGATTAAAGGCCAAGTCGCACCAAAAACGATATTGGCTAAATATGTATAGAATGTAACACTAATTAATAATACGCTGATCCAATGAAATGAAAAATCGCTTTTAAGTAATTTTCAGAGAAATATGTTGTGCCTGCTGAACTCACTCGAACATGTCACAGTACTGATGACGTCACTCACAGGATGCTTTGTTGCCAAACTGACATTTCCATTGAAAAAAATAGTAAACCCGTCTTTTTTACTCAGAATAATGTCACATTTATGAAACTAATAATGATGCGTAGGTGACATCATAAATTACGTCATTGTTTATTTGTTCACTACTAGATGTGCACGGTTTGTAAAATTAACAAAGTGCTGGAATATTGCGGTTTTTAGTGGGTTAAATACTGGTGAAAATTTTGTCTTTTTTGAGGCTATTTGGCCATAGATTAAGCTGCATTTGACCTCAAGGCAACAAAGCTAGTTAGCAACCTTCCTGCAGATGACGTCACAGTTCCCAACATGGCCGAAGTCGTGAAAAGGAAAAAACTGAGTACTTTGTACCTTATTTTTATGGTATTAAGATGTATTAGCAACCAGCAAATTAATGAATATTGACAATTAGCATTTGATAAAGCCAACTTGCACTTTATAACAGTTACATAAACCGATGCAACTTGGCTCTTCATTCTAACTCATGACAGAACTGCCATATGGGATCACACTTTTTTTTAGTGTTACCTGCCACCTGACACAGGTGGATGTGCCCTTTTTCAACTCCAGCCAGGTAGGTTGGCACTATTTACCTACCCCAGGGGCTGTAAGGCCTATTTGATGTAGACAGTTGGTTACTTATCAAGATGGTTGCGCATAAGTATCCACTTAGGTGCTAACTACTTGATAGATAGTGACCCAACTGGGAATCAAACTGGCAACTGCTTTTTTGCCACCCTACAAATTAATATGCAATCTACATGCAAATGCAATGGGCGACTTCACTTTTTTACTTAGCCTTTCGCTGAGCCTAAACTTCGGTCTAAGTACTTACTTAAGTCAAAAAGTGAAGTGATTTCACTGAGCAAAAACATGGCGACTAACACGGATAGTTTAGTAAATTTAAACAGTCTGGTAAAAAAAATAAATGCCATAATGGCTACACAATGACGTAAGGTGTTAGGTAATTAGGTAATTTTGCACGTGTGGTGCAGTTAAATAAGCAAGTCCAAGCGTAACTAGTTGATTTATTTCCTGTTAGGTTCACCAGTTTTCCGCCATTTTTAATCGTTTAGTTGAACTTTGGTCTAAGTACAGACTTTAGCTTAAGCTTTCGCTCAGCGAAAAGGCTCAGCGAAAGTCTTAAGTCAAAAAGTGAAGTCGCCGAATGTATTTTAGTATGCTGTTATGGCTGACAGTCAGTTTGAAATCTATGTTGAATGTAGTTTTTCTATGTTCCGTAATTTTTTCCACTCAATGCTTTGACGCTGGCTTGTAAAAATTGGTTCTTCCTCAAATCATCTTTCATTCCTAGTCCCAACCACTTTGTCCTCTCCAGGAAACTCTACAGATGTCGTTTATTGTTTGAAAATTGGAGGGCGACTGGTTGAGCCATGTTTCTTGCCAAGCCCTTAACCTAATCAGAATTACTGCAGATGAGTAAAGGTAATGCATGGCGTAGGCGGGGTGCTCATCTCCTTTTCTATGGCCATTGAGCTCGTAGGTGGATAGACCACCATCTGTGACGCATGGCCAGTGCGATGCTTGACCTACGATTATCTTCCCAGCCTCAGAGCTTCACCGCCCTTTGGCCGGTACCAAATTATACTGCTTGGTGAACAGAGGCATGTGTGTGAACAACTTGCCCAAGGTTGTTACCTGGCAGTGTTCTGGCTCGTAGTCAAACCAGCGACCTCGGGGACACCAGTCCAACATGCTTCCACTACACCATTAAGCCACAAGCAGATGAGTAGGCAGACTAAACTGTAGTGTGTGTTTGTATGTTTAGTTTATACAAAGAACATGGTGAACATATTCGAAGGACTCATCGGCCCCCTGATGCAGCGCTTAGAACACAGGCTTGCCGACAACCGGCGACGCTTGAGGCACCTTCGTGAAGAGAAAGAAAGGCTGAAAGAGGAACTGGAAAAGGCGATGCTTTGTTCACAGGGCAACTCCGGCAGAGAGTTTTGAGCTGTAGTGATCAAGTAATACATGTGTGAAAATTACTGGACATTTTCCGTTGTTTGTGGTAACTCGGTTTGTGCACAAATGTAGGATGCACACAGAACAGTACAAGTGGTTTTCCATGACTTTCCAATTTTCAAAATTTTTCACTGGCACACTCTGTGGACAATTTGCAATAACATGCTTATTACATATCCCACCACACCATAAATGTGCCTCCACACTACCTTGTGAAATATCAATGAAATATGCATTGATAACAATAACAAACATTTTGGTAAAATTGAAAAAAACATCTCATACCAACAATGCAGTGAATGGTCTGTATGACACTAAACTGTGTGGGCTTAACACAGTCTAGTGTCATAGGGACTGTTCATCGCAATGTTGGTCTAAAGTGTTTTTTTCATTTATCTAAATTTTGTTATGGTTAGTTTTCGCTTACATTTATATTTCACATAGTAGTGTAGAAATGCATTAACCATCTGGTGGTAAATGTAATAATCACATCATTGCAAATTGTCAGCAGAGTCTGCCAGTGAAAAAATTAGGAAAATCGGTCAATAATTGACAAAGATATGGACAAAAGTAAAGTGCCATATTTTTTTATGGCTGACAGTGTATATAAAGCACAAAACATGTTGCACATAACATTGGATATGTAGTACTTATTACTGAACAACAGATCATAATGTGTCTGACAGTAGGCAGTTGAATGCATACGTAAAGGCTGAAAATGTGTTTCAGTCTCTGCACCAACTGCGACTTTCCTGGCCTGAAAATTTTAAATTTCTACGACTTTCCAGGATCTGTGTGCACCATGCATATGTTAACGTTAGTAAAGTGATTTGTGTCTGAAAATAAGTGCACATTTTTAGTTGTTCGCAGCAAGTGCACTCACTCTGTCCACATACTATAATGCTCTGTTGGTCTGTATTTGCATACGTACTGTAATTGTACAGTTGTTTGCGCTATTTGTTTACAGTTATTACCTGAATTAGTGCATGTTGGTAAAGTTTTTGTTTAATATGACAAAATATGCACAGTCATTTGTGCCATTTGTTAGCAGTTCAATCAGTTAAACTAGCGCATGTTGATGAGGTTTTTGTTGAACAAAATACAACAAATACAGCTGTTGATGAAAAACATTACACTGTTTAAGCCTAATCTGCCCGACTCTAAACAAAGGCACAGTGAGAATATTTAACACTTTATAAACTGCAACTAGTGACAGGTGTATAATAACGTAGAATAAAATAAAGGTTGAATTAACAGTGGTAACGATCAGTATAACAGCAGCATTAGCAACAGAGAAAAGAAACAAGCAGATAAAGCTACTGTAACTGTGTGTAAAGAAGGCTCTTAATTGTGAACCATTTGCTACTCGTGCGAATCACAGTACACGATAGCAAATCAGATTATTTAGTCAGAGAATCATCTACAGGGTGGGCCAAAAAACGTGCCACTTTTGTCCATACTTTCACCAAAATTCAACCGATTTTCAAACTTCTTTCACTGGTGCATTCTGTGGACAATTAGCAATAAAGTGATTATTGAATATTCTGCTACACGTTAGCTGTGTCACTACACCATCTTGTGAAATACAAATGCAAGAAAAACTACAATATTAGACAGCAAGCGTGTTGATAAACAAAATACACTTCCGACCAAAAATGCAGTGAATGATCTGTATGATGCTATACGTTTCTTTCGATATCTGGTGTATTGAAGGATATGTTTGTTTCTGGCCTTCGTGGTTAGCACGCCTACCATTTCAAACACAGCGATAACATTCTCTTCAGTATGTGTATGCTTCAGTCTGCCGGTCTCATGCCAAGGTCGGTGCTGCATGTTTCCAAAATTAGTCTTAGTAACATTCCCACACTTTCCGTGTTGCAGTTTATCTTCAAAAATTCTGCCATTATTCAATGAAAACTGTATTTTTTTGAACCGGTACAAGTTCTTAATCAGAGCCTTGTCTCCACTGCTAAATGGCACATTATATCACCGGTATATCTTCAGTGCATTAAAAATTATTATTTACGACAGTGCTTTTGTTTACAAACATCAGAAATACACATAAAACTAAACATTATTTAATTTTTGTATAAAAATTAGTGAAAATTGTTCCAGAATATGATTCTTTTGCATATGTATTAGTGATTTTGGTGATTTTTGAAAATTTATGTTTCACATAGTAGTGTAGCAACACAGTTAAAATGTGATGGGATATTTAACACCAACTTTATTGCTAATTGTCCACGGTATGTGACAGTGAAAGAATTTTGAAAATCGGTGAATAATTGGCGAAGATATAGACAAAAGTAAAGTGGCACATTTTTTAATGGCCCACAGTGTATGTATGGTTGATTGGACATGTTCTGTCGGTCAGCTCAGTCGTTGGTATCTGGCAACAAGATGCTCCGTATGTGCAGTGTTTTCAGTCGCCATGCAAACAACCTGAACAAAGTCATCGCCTTCCCGTCGAAAGGTTCTTGAAATCTAAAAACACCATTCAGCAGACCCGTGCCAAGTTTGACAGTCTCTATTGTGAAGTCATGGCTTGGCTTTTCGCACTGGCCAGGGTCGACGTGCAGCCAACCTCGTCCGCTGGAATCAGGCTTCAGATCCGTCCTGTTCCTGTGGTGCACCTTTACAAACTATGTTACACATTGTAAACGATTGTTCAGATACTAAACTTCCCGGCGGTCTGTCGGCCTGCAGAGCATACGCTAAAAAGAAGATGGCTTGGCCTGTTGTTGTATTTCCAACCTAGCCAGTTCCATTTCACTACGCAGCTGAATTTTCATTACCATGTTTCACAATCTGTTAAATGACCTGTGTTACAAACCGATATCGTATAAAAATGACTTAATCAGGTCAGTTATGATGCATTTTTGAATGACTTTGTGAATTTGATAACTATGATGTCTCAGTGCTGCTACAGATCTGCTAGGATCAGCTAGGTCCAGCTCGATTTTTTAAAGCCCAGCCTGATGTGACCCATTCCGACTATAGTGATTTCAAGGACCTACCAAGCCCATTGCATGTCTGCCACTCAGAATGAGATTTACATTAATACTGTACCAAAATGTGACAGTACAGAAGAAAAAAGTGCACAGCAGCTGTCAGACATGACTTCTAAAGTTATCACATAAAAACACTTGTTATTTGTTTAACTGGCCTACTGCATCCATGTTAGGCTAATGCCAAATAGTAAACTCCTGGGAATTATTGTGCCAGTGCTTTTTACAGGCCAGGTGTCCCTTCTGTCATACAACCAACAGTGCCAGAGGACTTGAATTTCATAAGCTCATAAATGGTTAAAATAATTGTGTAAATATTACTATTACAGTCAGTGACTCAGGAACTCTAAAACTTCTTGGAAACAGCGAGGTATAAAACAGTCCCTAATTATCCTGGCTTTGACGAATAACTTGGCCAATTAGTAGCTGATTTTTAGGCTGCGAAACCTAGTGAGTCGAGCTGTGTGCATAATTTACCTGCGTAACTGCAGGCGGCTTCCCAAACGACATTCTGCCCACATTGGTACTGGACAGTAACAATACTTCACCATTCACTTCACCTTCTTCTACCTCAGCCAAGCCTGTGTAACACAACGATGGCAGCAACATAAATAAACCACACGGCTAATGCAGTACAAAACAAACTTAAGGCATGCAGTGTCATATGAATCCAAATATTTAAATTGCATTAATTGTACAAAATGAATGACCAGCCATAACTTGGCAAGCTAGATCTATTCCTGATTAAAGATATATTAGTTACTGCTCGCACCATAACAAGATCCAGCCAAAAATATTCCAATAGCAACTGAGTACAAGTAATTTGAGCAAAGCTCACGTGATGAGCAATAGCAGCGGTCCTGCCACTTTGGCAAGAAGTGCAAGCCTACAGCAATAAGATATTAATGCATCTTGAAAGAATACTTATATTTGAGGCCTCCGTATGGAAGACTCCTTGAATTTAAGACATCGAAACCTGGATTTTTAAAAATGTACGTTCTATGTTAAAAATGTCATACACAGGTTGTCCAGGTCCATCTCCAACCATTTCGGTGCAATTCACTCTTAAACTGTGTGTCACAGTCGGAAATCACAAAAAATTTACTAAAAACCTTTATTTTGAAGGTTCAAGGTCATCGACGTTGACACCGATAAAAAGTTTGTCCCCAGTGCTTGTTATGATAAGCAGCATGTCTGTACCTATCTGCAACTGTTTTCACGCTACACGAGATAATTGCGGTAAAATAACCACTTTTTAAGGGGGTAGCCATCTTTGATGTCCACCTGTGCTGGCCTTGAACCTAGGGGGTCAGGACTTGGACAGCTAAAATCTACGATCAATGCTGAAAATTTCATATGCAGGTTGTCTTGGTCTATCTTTAGCCATTTTGTCGCAATTCAGTGTTGAAATGTGCACTGCATCCAAAAATTGCGAAAAATTCACTAAAAACCCATTTTGGGGGGTTCATGGTCATTTAAAGTCATTGATGTGAATAAATCTAATAAGCCTGTCGCCAGTGCTTGTTATGCTAAGCAGCAAGTCTGTACCTATCTGCAACCGTTTTCACACTATACGAGACAATAATGGCAAAATAGCGTCTTTTTAGGGGAGTTACTCCGCTTTGATGCCCTTGTTTGAGGGGAACCCTGGCACCCAGGGGCACAAAATTTTGTCACGATAAACTAGAGACCTTGCAGCAGTCTATGGTGAGGATTTCATGATCCTAGCTTGCACTGTTTTGACACAATACAGCAGTGTGAGGGACGGACACCCAGCCTATAGCTAAGACGCGCGAAGCATTCTGCTATCGCGTGTAAAAATAACTTCCTATTCAAATTACCATAAACTTTTTGAACAAGTTGTCCACAGATAGAAGATATTCAGTTCACTGGTTAAAACTAGAACAAAATAAGTTCATTTTTTTAAACCGAAGGAAATGTGTCAAAACTACAATTTCACTGGGTGGTACCAGTATTGTGGGCACTGATGTAGGCCACTTTGTTTGTGTCCGGTTTTATTCGTATGAAACCGACTTCACGATGCATGGGTTTCTTGCCTGATTCATCAAATGAATACAACCTAAAGACAACAACAGCAGCAATTCATTAGTATCAACATCTAATTGTACAACACTTATTTTTGTAGAGTGCATTACTTCACCAATAAGTATCAAAAAGCCTATATGTTCCCAACATAGATGTTAAAAAACAGTCATTTGCAAGTAAAAAACATTAAAAACAAGGTTTAGAAATATTCTTTTATAAAAAAATATTAAACTGCAAATGTTTCCAATCGCTACTTTTTACCTAAGGCATTTTTAGTCCACCCAAAAGCGATAGCTTGCGGAGCGGACTTAAGTTTTACCCCTGATGTTTTTTCCTTATTTTTTATTTTTTTCTCCACTCGCGAAATCTCCGACATGCGCGGGCCGACTGGCGTGAAATTTTGCATGATGGTCAGTAATAGACCCTATTTTATAACGCCGGTCAAAAATTTTGGGGTGCACACGCCAAAAAAATTTCAGAGGCCAAAAACATGCAAAATTTAGCCCGATTTTGGACGACTTCGAAGTTCGGTGGCGAACATCTCCGAAACGGATGAAGATATTCAAATTCAGATTTTTATTCTGTCTACCGCGGTTCCTCCTGCGTTAGGCGAAACAAGTACGGTGAAGTTTGGTCCAGTGACCTTGGAGATCTCGATGTTGAATTGTACCCACCCAAAGTGCATTTTTCGGAAGACCATAGTTCAGCCCCAAGGGGGTGCTGCGCCCCCAAATTTTTACACGCGCTTGAGAATGACCAAGTCTTACTAGCGCACCCCCCACCGGGGACGGGGCCCCCCTTACAACTTTTTTCAAAAGGGGGTCAAAAATTTGTGTAAAATGCAATAAATTAGCGCTTATAACTTTGCAAAAAACGTTCAAAAATCGGTGCGATTTACGACAACTTTCAAGTTTGAGCGCAAATATCTCTGGAACTGATGAAGATAACGACAAAATCTAAATGGCGTTGATGAGAGCGATCCTATTATCGTTGAACAAAAAAAATTTGTGAATTTCCGTCCACTACGAACCAAGTTATAAGCGCTAATGTTGACCTACCCTAAGTCGACAATGCGCGTTCGGCGTATGCCAATGCATTTGAGTTCGGGCCACGTGACTGATGCTGGGGAAATTCTCCCC
>Ga0056128_1002929_pt1 | contig 20608 bp, 7 predicted proteins | sample WorMetLIZISLAND2_FD_71113 | JGI IMG/M metagenome (GOLD analysis project Ga0056128, IMG submission 71113) | Marine gutless worms symbiont microbial communities from Max Planck institute for Marine Microbiology, Germany - Olavius geniculatus... ... | reverse complement strand
AATGTACTGAATGTACAGATCAAAAACAGCTGAACGCAATTTGCCCATGAAAAATAAATCATATTTGTAATTTTGTATGTTTATGTTTTAACAAGAACAAAACACACGACATTAAAAAGCACAAAAAGCATTTTAAAAATAACATAAAAATATATTTTAACAACATTTTAACATTTTTTTTAAACATAAAACACATTTTTAAACTTTTATTTAAAAACATAGAAAATGTTTTACATCTATGGTGTATCTGTCGTCTATGTGTTACATTCGTGCCCCATGCTCAAACTATTCGACGGTTTAAATGCCGTTTCGTATGTACACGTGTGGCGTTCAATGACACATTGTGAAACCGTCAGTCCTATGCTGCCACCTGGCGAATAAAAACGAGGAGTCGGATGGACCTGCCGCAGCGATTTCCTTCAGCTTTTTGCCAAATTATTTTTCGTCTGTGTCTGTCACACTTATTTACTGTACTCCAGCCGAAAATCCGGTCGTCCGTCGAACGTAATCGAACTATACTATCAACTTATCACTAGCTGTTGAACAACAAAAATTATTAAAATCAACTGGATGTAAATTGCGCTTAAGTAGTTTTTTCTGCAATTTTTTTGGCAACAAAATCTATGCATACTGTACATGCAGTAAAATTTTTATTACCATATAGCTGATAGTTCCTTGAAGATGCAGTCTCGTATGCGCACACTAATAGAAATCGATCGATAATTATTAACGTCATAAAAAACTAACCGATTTCAGAAAAATTTTTGATAAATCGTCATTTATGTCAACCGTGTGCTAATCACGCCATAGACCTACACAACGTTGTATTCAGCTTTGTGATTGTAACGTGACGGCACTCTGACATTTTTATTATCAAATAAATGCGTGCATTTAAGTTACGCTGGCATTTTATCGATTGGCACATCGCTGGTTTGCGGTTATATCTAACTACTGTCATCTGATGTTGCATAATATTTGTCGCATGTTTATTACAGATAAATGACTGACAAGAAGCTAATTATTCTATACACAGTGTCTCAAAATAACATGCATAACTAAAGAATGTAAATTTTATTGGCGTGTAGGTTGTAACAAAAATTTAGAACATGATCGAGTCTGAACCGCTGGTGAGACATAAGTTGAACATAAACACTGCGATGTCAGTATAGTTTATACATTTTTATGCGGCCGTCCTAACAGAGCGCATTACAGTTATTGTCCGTTCGTGCGTATTCGTCTGTCGTGTTTGGGCTTCTAACGCGAAAACTAAGGCTGAGAAAAATCAAAAATAGCGCAATCTTTTCCTAAAATTTTGACAGTCCTGATTAGGGTCGGGGTTGTGAAAAGTTAAATGGACGACTGCATAATGTCGGCACTGAGCCGACTTATTTTTCTAGTACCTGTATTCTTATGATTTAGTACACAAACCGAAAAAGGCAAAGCTACACAACTGGCAGCGTATATTCGTTGAACAGCAACTGCAGTGGCTTTTATTCTTCAAATCTGGAATCAAAATCGGGCGCAACTTTCCCCCCCACTTTTGGACTCAAGTACACCCCCTCCGCTTAGTCTTCTTTCCCTTTCTAAAGGGGAAGTTAAAGGTAGATGAAAAAGGGGAAATAAAAAATATAGAGAGGGAAGTTATGTTAAAAGTGTTGACTGCCTAGTAAAAATAGGGAGCGAAAGTTTTGTTAAGAGTGTAGATTGCCCAGTGAGAAGGGGGAAGGAGTTTTGATCTACAACCATAACAAAACTCTCCCCCTTATTTTTCGTCAGGTATAGGAATAGAAACCACTGAGGGACTGTATTTTGGCAGTTGTAAATACGATGACGATGATGATGACGACGGTGACGTAAACATGACTCTAGCTGCTGCTGCTGCTGCTGTTAGTGATGACGCATATCGTGTTCTGTGCGCCGTGCAACAATGGCTGTCGTCATTTCATACTACTCCACTCTGTCGACACTTAGTACGCCTGCAGCCGACCACTTCCGGTCATGCGCGTTGATGCGCTGTATCCGCCGGCATCATGGCGTCGCTCTAACGCGCACGCGTGCACGCTCGAGCCGGTGTCCCATTATGGGATCGCCCCCCAGAAAAGTCTCCCCTGGCTGACAACTTACGGAGAAAAATCCGCCCCGCCCGGAGGCTGCCCGGAGGCCGCCCGGAGGCCATTATGCAGTGTTGTCTTTCTTTTTATTGCGATTGGGATTATTGTCCCCAGACACACATAATACCCATTCCTTGACCATAGACAACACCCATAAGGATATCATGTTTTACTCTTACCAATTAAATACCATAGCATCTCGTATAAAGCATCGAACACAACGGCCAACGGTCTCGTCGCCGATGTGGAGGGTGTTTACCCCACGGCGGTGTTCAATGGAGCCATATGCACTCGTGAGGGGGAGGCGTGGCGAGGGGGGCGATGAGTCATCGTGGGGAGGGGCGTGACAAGAGATGGAGCGCTGAAACAGTAAATCATTAGTCAACGTCATATCCGTCCTTCTATCCGGCAATGCGTGCACTATAGGCCTATGCCGCAGTGCTGGCGTAACGATCCTTTTGTGTCAAATTTTCCCGAATTACATTTACGAAATATGAAGAAAATTATGATTAGACTACCTAAGAAACGAACAGAATAGCTAACAATAAAAATTAAATTATCCGTCTACTGTTTTTTGCGTTTATTTCGTGACAAATTTGAGATTTTGGAATCGTTACAGTTGATATAATAACATGATTGAACATTACCACCATCATTCACTACCACCGCGGCACCACCGAATAAGACATAATTTACTTTGTCAGCAAAGCTGATAAAAAGTTTATAACACATAGGCCTAATTTTTAGAATGATGAGTGTGTCAACTCAAGACGATCAGATTTTGATTCACGACCCGGATCCAAAAACATTTGAGGAATTTCTTTCTTTTTTCACTGTTGCGAATCTTATGAATGACAGAAAAAAAACTAAACTAAATTTTGAGCTTAATTTAAACTTTAAACTTTTCGAGTGCTGTTTATAGTTATCAAGATTTATCATTATCAGTATTAGCAGCAAGAGCACTAGTCATGCATGAAATGACGTCACACGATGACGTCACGTGACATGCAGATTTTTGTGCGTCAGGAACGTCAATCATCATGCCTACCATCCTGGTTTATAGCTAGTCTGTCAGTGCCACGTCAGTCACATGATAGGCTACACTGGACGGAAACTTGACGCATTGTGTATAAACCAGACTGAAAGAAGTCATACTGACAGATGTAATAGGAAGGTAGATGTGTGACATCCGGCCGCGTTGAATGCAGAGTTTTGGGGGAATCTTTTTCCTATCTACCCAGTTTCCCGAACGTTCACCGATCAGTAGGTTTTTAACTTAAAATTAACCGCATTAGAATAGTTGGGAGAAGCCACTCTAAGTGTTAAAAATAGCTTAAACTTATGCATAGAGATGGAGCGATGAAGTGTAGTTTAAATAATTATAACCAGGGGGAAAGGGGTTCGCTGCTAGACCCAAAAAAACCATGTGGGGCTATCGACCATCGGCTTTGATGTCTCCAGCTTTTTATCGTTCATCTGAACAACGACTGAAAAGACAGTACATCTCCCTCTACAGTGTGAATCAAAAATTTTTACGCCCTTAAAGGTTTTTAACGTTATTTTTCAAGAACTGAAATTTTAAGCCATTTTACACGCATGAAAATTTCTTTGGGTGACGGCACATAATATGGCACTGTAATTTGAAAATAATTGAATAAAACGTACTTTGACGAAGATTGAAAAACTAAATATGCGTTTAAAATATGATTAAAAAATTTACGTTTATGAAAAATAAAGTTTAAAAACTTTAGAGGTGTAAAATTTTCTGACTGACGCTGTAGATCTGCGGGCCGACAACCCGGAAAGCTCGGCAGTCGTCAGCTGATAGTTTGACATCGGGTACTAAGTTAACAGCCGGTTTGTGCCGTCAGAGCGCAGAAATCGGCGGCTAAGCAGGCAGGCAGTTGATATTGCATTGTGCAATCAATTTGTTTTACTGCAGTACCGAGATACATTCTTATGTGAAACCTACAAAGCCGGCTGGCCCGCCGAGCAATAATCCTGATTTCGGATAATCTTGCAGTCATCAGGCGGAGAATGATCCGTGACGAAAGATTTGGCTTAACGGCCTTTTAGTGGAATTACTGACAGAGAAACGTGACGCACACATGCGCACAGAGAGAAAGAAAGAGGCAGACTGCTGGTGAACGGGATCATTGTTAATGTGCGTATGGTTCACTAGAAGAACGACGTGGGTGGCCTCAACACAAAGGTGTCAGAAAGCTTGGCCAATACTCTTCATATCTGATGTGAATTACATCTCAGAACTTATTTTTTTCTACTGAAATCATAATTATTTGGTCTTCCTAATCGGAATCGACATTACAAGTACTATCACTACTGCAGTGTTTTTCAGATAGGCTTTTCATATGATTTTGGTCTCTTTTACAAAAATGACTTATTTACTTACTTTATGAACTGACGCCTTTATTAGTCTTTAAGCAGTATTCGACCAAATTGCCATTTATCCTGTCATAAGCGGACGTAGTAGGTTTACATTAACATTTTAACAGTTTAATTACAAGAAAACACCAATTGTATATTTTACCGACTGACTCATTGATCACTTAGCAATAGGAATGCCTGTTCTACATAGGCCTATACCAAACGACGGCTGTGACAGGTAACAAAAAAGTTCCAAATGAAAGTACCAAAACGTGCTTACTCTGGACAATGACGTACCACATTGTCCACTCCATACTGCCTGCATGGCTAAGTTGATTAGCGACGTTTCAATATCTCACGAAATCGAATTGCTGGGCCTTGTGTCACTGATATTGTGATGTGTTCGGCATATGAAACTGAATAACTTGATGAGTGATACGTGGCATAACGTTGCTGACATTAATCACCGCCGTGGCCTATTGTATTATTCTGTAAGAAACCGTCTAGTTGTCAACGTATGCAGTTTCTTTTAGACCCCTGTTCTGTGCTTTGAAATGGTAATTTGTCCGGATTCTGCTTACAATTCGACGACGCTCTGCAACGGGAAGAGATGGTTGGTATTTGGCGCAACGGTGGCGTAGCTAGAAATTTCAATTGGGAGGCGTCTAGTCTCCCTTCCCTTTCCCTTTCTTTTCCCCTTTCGTTTCTCCTTTTTCTCCTTTTACCCTTTTCTTCCTTTCCCCTGTTCTCCTTCTTTTTTTCCTTTTTTTCCTTAGAAACATGGCCATCTAAAATTTAGCTAAGGAGTTTTATGGAGCGCCGTGAGCTTTCCAAGGGGGGTTGGTGCATTGTGGCTTTAAAAGGTGAGATTTGGTGGCAACAGTTTAATTATTTTTCGAGAATAAAATGACTAAATTGGCAAGTTTAGTGCAGTTTAAACGTAAGCTTATGTTTTGTCTGGAGGATTGGAGTGGGACCTGGGCTTCCTGCCCCCCTCTTGTCTACGTCACTGTAGCGTGGCGATAATTACCATATTCATTAACGTATATTCGTCTGAGAAGCAGTTAACAAACTGCAACTACGGGGAATAATAAATTAAGATAAAGCCAAGTTTAAGACGACGTCAAGATCGTCGACAACGTCACAGTATAGGAGCCTAATTCAAGACGAGAGAAGCAATAAGTGGACACTATAGCCTAGTAGCAGTATTTGAACGAAGCGCTCTAATGATAGAGTTTGTTAATTCGGGGCGTTGACTTCTGTTTAAGTGGAGCCTCGGAGTGCAAGGTGTGAACAAGGGCGGATATTATTGTGATGCGTCGAACAGAAGGCGACGAAGGATGAGTAAAGGATGTGGAACTGCTGAAACAGCTACACAGAAGCAGAGAAGAAAGAGAGGGGGGTCGGAAGCGATGATTGGCATCTGTGTGAACGCAGCGAGTGAATGCCATTACCGGGGTCAGTGAGAACGACTGTCCGACATTTTTACCGCGGACTATTCTCCGCCCAGCATCTCCTCGGCTCTTTTGGTGGTGGTTTAATGCATTGGTTTTAATAGACAAAATTGCTCTTTGTCAAGCCTGGTTGCTACTTGTATGGTTGACTGTCTGCGGACAGTAAAGCTAACTCGGTATATGACAATATGGGCCTATACGGTTTATCGAAACCATGTCAACTGTTTTCTACCCGTTTGGGGTCGCAGATGAAGTAATGCTCAGTGTCAATCTAGCTGAGGTTAAAGCGGATCGCGTTCACCTGTGTCGGGTGGCAAGTAACACTGTGTGATCCCATATCGCAAGTGATGCTCAGTCGCTTAGAGAATAATGAGTTCCCATGAAGAACTATAAACACACTAATCTAGTTTTAACAGCAAAGGACTCAGACTACATATACCGCGGTGTGTCTTACGTTTTCGAAATAAGCGGGAGAAATTCCCCGCGGGGGAAATGTCCTGAGGGGTAAATGTCCGTCTCCCCTGTTAGCGAGTGTTCAGTGGAGTGTGGTCAAATCTCTTCTGTAACTGGTGTGCGCGTGAAGGTGTGTGTGTGTGTGGTGTTATGACTCATCGTCATCATTAGTGTCCGTCCGTCTCTCCGTCTGCCTGTGTGTGTCCGTGCATTTATGTGTGCTCTCCGTGACCTCTGCACCACCAGATCCGCTGACTTTGCTGCTGCTGCTGCTGCTGATGATGATGACGACGATGACGACGATAATGGTCGTAGATGTAAAAAAAGTTCAAGAAAAAATTTTTTAAAAAACATTTTAAAACGTTGATAAAAAACGTCAGTCATAATGTTGTCTAAAACTTAATGTTTAAGTGCAGTATAGCTAAAACTCGAAGAAAGAGAATTTTACTCAATTTCAATTTAACCGTGTGGTCGTGTGGCCACGTATCACTAGACTAACTAAATAAACTACCACCAATATAGCCTATTAATTCGTTTCAGTGGCTTTAAAGTGCTTCTTGACGTTTTTGGTGGAATTTTCAAATTTTAATAAACGTTTTTAAAGAAATAATTTTAAAAAATTAAAAACGTTAAAAACGTGGAAAACATTATTTATATCTATGATATTGGTGGTAATAATAGTTATGTACAAATATCGGTAAATAAAAGATGCGTTTCGTGTTGTAAAATAAAACAGTAGAACGTGTTTCATAAAAGATCATTTTGCGCCAACAAGTTATGCCGTGAATCACGTTTTTTTATTTCACCGCACAATGACCGATTTTTACAATTTTTTCACTGGCGCATTTGATAAAAATTTTGCATTAAAGAGTTCACGTACCACATCTTTAATGTGTCGCCACACTACCTTGTAAAATATTAGCAACGATTAAAAATTTCACAACGACAGATCAAACGCGCACACTCCGTTGACAAAAAAAAATTAGCCGCGATAGAAAATTAAGTCCCGTATACGAAGCCAGGAAAACTGGCTACAAGTTCGTCGTTTAACACGTCGAATAAAACAGTTTATTGTTAAGTGGATCAATTTTTCCCAATACATGTATCTTTCTTTTAAATCTTTGCGAAATCGCCTGTTGTAGATCTAAACGAAAATGAATCGATTACACAATTCACAAGTGTCCCTCAAATAGCATTTTATCTTGAGTGTTATATTTAATGCTTTCTTTTAGTGTCTTTTTAAAAAATATTGCATTATAAAATCGCTAGTTAGTTATCACCACGAGTAACCAGCTTTGGTGGGCAAATTGTCTTCCAGCAATCAACCACAAAATTATTTGCAGTTGTGTTTACGTTCACTGAATATTGTAAGCCCCTATTTTTGGCAAATATTTTTCCTTATTTCATTTCAACCAACGTTGCTATAGGTTTTAGCAAAAGGCTCGAAAGTCGAAAGTGACTGACACAGAATTGTAGACTGGCGGACCGCACAATTTTAATGTCTGTCGCTGATAATAAAGTGGTAGTAAAAGTGCACCTAGATTAATAAATTATTCAGGTTAGTTTATATGGAGTGAAATTTCAGCAATGAGGTCGAGTGGCAAGGAAATGAGATCAGGCAACAGGAGGCGTATGACTCAAGCCGTTGAACAGGTGTGCAATAAGGACTTGCATCACACACGCATCACTCACTCGCATACTGCGTTTCTACTAACAGGTCGCATGAGCGTTATCAACCTTACACACGTTACATTAGTCACTAATTGTCGTCGAATTGACTTCTAAATTAACCCGCCGACAACGTCAAACCGTTGTAACTACAGCATTTGATCAGCAACTTCTCATGTTGCTGGATTAATAGAACAAAACACCGGTTAGTTAACGTATGACCTTTTAACAAGTAATTTAAACAATGCTCACGTGACGCTCGACAGCATCGGTGCTCCCACCTGAAAAATCAGGGTACAACGTGCAATAAAATAATAATAAGTTTTTATGTATACCCAAATTTCAGGCTTTAATGCGAAAGTCTTATTGAACCCGAGAGCCGGAAACTAAAAGTTAAAAATCCTACGCTGTATGCCATAAATTTTACACGCAGATTGTCCTGGTCTATCTCTAGTATTTTCGACGTAATTTTCTGTTGAAATATGCGCCGCAGCCTATATCCAAGAAAAATGACTAAAACCCGCTTTCTGAAATTTCAGGGTCGTTCAAGGTCATCAATGTTAGTACCCTCAGAAAGGTCGTCAGCTTGTTACGATAAGCTGCAATTTTGTGTCTATCTGCAAATGTTTTCACGCTAAATTAGTGGAGAAGAGCACAAATTACGCCTACGCATTTTGAATGAATATCTTGTTGTCTTGTTGACGGCAACGACAAAAACTTCACAAAAAGATTCACTGCGCCAAGTAAAGAATTAAACGAATATTATCTGATTACTTCTGTTCGCTATAGTTATCAATCATGCCGTCTACGAAGAGTTAAACTGCGTCTATATCAATCCCAGTGATCAATCCCAGTCGCTGACCTTAGCGACATCTAGGCAGGATGTGCGATACATCACAGCTGCGTGATACAGCATGAATGATGAACTAGGCTAACATCATATGAGTCAACGCCTGACTCTGTTAATTGGCAATTAAAAGTCAAGTACAACTTTTCAAGTTACTCTGACCGTTAACCAACTGAAAATCGGCAAACCGTCAGTTGCTCCTTCATGCTCTGCGAAACGTTTACGCCAATTTTGGTTTTCGGTTATTAAATCAAGAAGCATTGAATTTTCTTTACCGTTTTTGAGTTGCTGACGTTTTCTTTAAAAATGACATGCTATGTCAAAAGCTATTACTGTCAATGACGCTTGGAAACAAAACGCCAAAGCAAAATAAATCGAAAAAAATTACCTGCTAATTCACTATTTTTTCGCTAATTTAACGAAATTGTCGTCTGGCGATAATCGCGGTAAAACTTTTGCTACAAAAATATGCATAAGCATCTGTACGGTTAAACATTCAAAAACTTTCGCGAGGCAGGCCCAGTGCAGCAATAAATCCAAAGCGATTTCTTCGGCAGTTCATCTGAAAATGAAATCGAGACAGAACATAGTTGAAATTGTCAATATTTGGAATTCTCTGCCTGATTCGGTCTGCTTCAGTTCTCAGGCTGCTTTCAGCCAATCCCTTAAGACATTGACTTGTTAGAGTATTTGCGACGTTACCAGGCATGCTATTTGTGTAGCCTAGCTTTTGTGTTTTTAGTGTTGGATTTCTTATTTACCAGCTGGTCAACTGTTAGCGTTCATTTTTTGTGCCTGGTTGTCCAGCTGTGATCTTACACTGTAATTGTTCTGGATACTGCGCCATGCAATAAAATAAATAAATAATAAATAAATTAATACAAGTTCGGCAACGTTATTACAAAAACTGCGTAGGTGTTTTTGACTCAGATAACTGAACGCGTTTTGTCACGCTCGTTAGCCGCCGCCGCCGCCGCCGCTGCTGCTGCTGCTGCTGCCGGCTAGGTGTGTCGGCGTCTTTTGTGTCAGATGCGGACCCGCAGCAGCAGCAGCAGCAGCATTCAATCGCTGACTCACTGACCGTGGAGAGTCGCCGATGGCACGTGCTGGTTGCGCCGCGGATTCATTGAGTAGAACGGACGGTTTCCAACAACCTGTTGCAGACCATCGCCGTAGGGGGCCTATATATCACAGCCTGTACTGAGCGAACGAAATGCACTGAACTGAACTAAAATGGACTGAAACATCAGAACTATATCATTTCATCAGGGGCACTACACCATACACACCTATATAGGAGCAAGTGCTCCGAGAAAAAAATAGGGGAAAAAGTTTTTTTTCGAGAAATTGGGGGGAGTTGAGTAGTGTAGTTTTGTATTCCAGTGATCTACGATATTTTGCAATTAAGCAGCATGCATTATTCTGTGACGCTTAAAATGCATCAAAATTCGTTTTTCGCCGAGGTTTCGCCGGAACCCCCCTGGGGAGCTTATATAAACGATACTCTCCAAAATTCTCTAGTGGGCTGGGAAGGGGGATATCGTCGATGAAAGGTGACGAAACTACAACTTAGCGCAACAAAAAACTAGAAGCAATCAGAGATCTCAAACCTCCATTGATAACGGTGCTGACTTTTGATGAATACGAGTGACTTGATAAAGCTGCTATCTCATGATAAAGAATCATGGAGGATGATTCAAAATCTAGTAAAAAAACTACTAGTAAAAATTGAATCACCACTAAGATATAACGGCGTCTTTTTGGGCTATTCCCAAGCTTTCAGCACAATTTCATCAAGTTTGTTTCGATTTTTTTAGTAATGCAGCTCTCAAAACTGGATCGGCTGATCCACTGATCCGTTGTCGCTTCGCTTTGGTGGCGGTAATAGCGACGGTGGTTGGCAAAACCGTAACTCAGTTGCATTAAGTCACGGCTAACAGTCGTAGTCACTCAGTACATAAGTAATTCCGAATTTGTCCAATCGCAGACTGACAGATAGGCATATAGATAGATAGATATAGGCGAGCGTCTTATCAGTGGCATAGCCAGAAATTTCAATTGGGGGGCCTCGTCTCCTTTCCCTTCCCCTTTCCCTTCCCATTTTGTCTTTTCCTTCGCGCTCTCCTCCTGTTACCCTTCCCCTCGCTTCCCGTGCCCCCCTTTTCTCCTCCCTCCCTACCTTTAGAAGTAAAACCTTTAAAATTTAGCTAGGGAGTCTGGGGGAGCGCTGTGAGCTCCCCCAGCGTTGTCGGGGGCGGAGCCCCAGCCGAAATCGAATTTGGTGCATTTTAGTTTAAAAGATGAGATCTAGTGGCAACAATTTTAATTATTTTTCGGAAAATAAACTGGCCAAATTGGCAAATTTGGTGCAGTTTATACGTAGACCCTATGCTTATGTTTTGTCTGGAGGATTGGGAGATCTGGGCCCCCTGCCTCTCTTGGCTACGCCACTGCGTCTTATACCGTCGATGCACCATAACTCAGCCGATATCAGTTAGCGACTGGTCGCGAGTGGCACAGAATGACGTCATGGCGCTTCTCTTTGTTCAACTCAACACTAATTGCTTACTTGCCGTCCGATTAGTCTCTCACACCTCCCCCGCATCTTTCACTCATCACTTTTCGCTCTAATCCTTTCACCGACCTCACAATTAGACACGACCTCACTCGACGACTCTGAGCTGAGTCACGTGGTACGTCACGTGTCACACTACGTCATCAGCAGGAAAAGCTTAGACTTATAGAATCATGCTAGCAAAATTGATTGTCGAAAGTAGATGCTAGTAACTGCAGGGTGTATGTTACATGAGTTGTGCACCAGAGAATTAAGCAATAAATAATAATACAATAATAATACAATACTTTAGTACGAAACAGAAAAGTAAATGACAATGCTATAATTTGGACGACTTTGTAAAACATTATTTGTAAGTTATTATACATAGAAAATGAACGTAGAGTTGGCATAGCCTATTAACAACACAGTTGAGTGGCTAGCACCGGCTACACGTAGGCCTAGGCCTACGTATTATGGCCTTAGCGACCGACAGAATTGGCAGAGGCACCAGCCATGCAGGCAATCGCGGCGAACGTTTGCTTGCACTGACCAATGACGCGTTGCACTTAATCATACTGATACCCACGCCGATTGGTACCATTGTCAACATTGCGCAATGAGAACGGCAATTATTAGTGATTATACGCGTGCGCAATTTAACCATGAGTCGTATAGGTGCACGCGTGAGTCATGCTATACGCTATAGGCCTATAATATAATATACTAGGCCTATAGACTCATATAGGCCTATACGTCGCTGAATGGCAACTCTAAGCCAAATTATTAATTTGCGAAAGATAAGAAAAAAAATGTTACTTCAGCCTCGTGTTCACTGAACACGCCACATCATGGCAGCAGAATTAGATCAGCCCCTGAAGTTTTGCTTGTCTACAGGCCATGGCACGAGTTCGTAATTTCTGTTTCACGTATTCTAGACTGGCCTATACACATGAGAATTAATGACTGGTAATCATGTTTGGCGGCTTAAGCTCGCAGAATATTGGCACTCTGTTATGGAGTCATCGAATTACAAATTTTATTCACCAATATTGGCACTGGTTCACACGTACCGAGTATCTCAGTGTAGGGTTAATGTAAGATTCTGACATTGAGTGTGTGCACATATTACAACGATTAACTGATTGTAACGGAAACCGCGCGTTTGCCTAGTCTATTTTACTTGTATTTTACTTGTAGGCCTACTGTTTATGTTTATTCCTCTTGATTCTGTACATTAAAAATAGGTCTAATTAATAATTAATAGGCCTATGGCATATGCTAACTGAATTAGGCTAAGTTACATTTTATGATTTTAAAGAGCTACTCAACTACTCTATACCACGGCATTTCGATATCTGTCAGTGCGGAGCATGAGTGAATTAATCATAGGGGCCTATCCGGAATCCAGTGTTTGACTGAACCGAAGTCTAGTTTGCTGTCACCGCGCGCGCTGCGTCATCGAGTTGCCGCTGGGGGTACATTCACAGTACGATGACAGTTAATAGGACTTAGCAACAACTTTTGAGCCGCCGTCGCAGCAGCAGCAGCAGCAATGTAGCAGCGTCACTAGTGTAAGGCAAGCTCCAGCGCCCGCCACAGCAGCTAGTTTTATTCGCCGTGAAACAGCGATATCGTATTCATTATCGTTATTATCATTATGACGAGTTAAGCTGGCGAGAGTGACTGTTAATTCTGCGGACAGCAGCAAAACTGCGCGATTGAACGGATTGATCAACGCCCGCAGCCGGCGAGTCGGCGACTCACGTCGATGACTAATCAGCGGACATGTGCTTTTGTTTACAATGCGAAGGCCAAACCACGCCCACCGCAGGCCGCAGGCGATCGCCGACCAATGGGAAACGGGCACCTGCTGTCACGTGACCTCGGTGCTCGGCCCATCAATAACACATAGCAGCATTGGCGATTGATGAAGTGTACCGTGGCTACCGGCTCTGGCCTGGCAGTTCGCTTCATTGTACTCTCTGTGACAGTGGCCTTAGCGTGCGACCTAAAGAACCTAGACTTAACGCGGAATAACTTGACTATGTCTGCATTCGCAAACAGTCGAATTGTTGATAATATATGAACGTCTGCGGGCTGTGTCAACTAACATCGCTGCTACGATACGGTGAGTTTACTAAGACGGTTTAGGCTAACTGAAGTTTGTTGGAAGTTTGCGTAGACTTGTCAAAAGATTATAGAAAACTGCGATTAAGGAAACACGTGAAGTTTACTACCGGAGTCACTGAGTAGTCATGCAGTGTAATTTTAGGAGGCCTCGGACCCCAGTCTCACAAATTACGGAAATTATTGGGAAAAACATACACTACCGACTTAAACCTTAACAGAAGGCTGATGACTTTCTTTTAGGAAACCGATCGTTACAGTAGGCATATGACAGTGACACGTCCACTTTTAAGCACACTAAGATTATACACATGGGCTCACGGTGTCCGGAAAAAAGTAACCCCGTAGACAATATAGAGATGTCAAATCTGAACGAATCTGAATAAAAATTTCGCATGCTTGATCGGTGATCCCCCAAAAATTAGTGAGGTGACTATTTCATCGAATTTTTTTCTTAAATAAATATACCGATTACAAAACATCTCTGTTTCTAATTATTAGCCGTTCAGATTTGAGTTTTGACATTGCTAGGCTATTGGAGGCATAGCCTGTCCTAAGGCGCTACTTTTTTCCGGACACAATGTAAAAGGTAAATGTAAAGCTTAAAGGAATCCCACGTGAGCGTTGGTATCGGTGCAAACCGCGATCGTTCGTGATGTTTAATTAGGTCTTTATTCGTCACGCCTGATTGGGCAAACGCGTGTGAAAAAGCTTCCCACGGACGGTTGCTATTATGTGGCAGCGCACGCAACATGACTATCGGGGTGTATACGCGTGGCATTGCTCACGGCTACACGCTAGCATGGCCGCTACTGTTGTTGCTGCTGCTGCTGAGCAATGACGTCATGGAACCACGCAGTCAGAGTCCGGGCTGACCAAACCGCTGATCAGCCTATTCTGCCTGTTTACCAATATAAACTGCTTCCTATGCAGTGCCGACCGCCACCCACGCTGCTGTTAGGCCTATTACAAAACTGTTAGTTCCAGTTAGACGTAACGCTATAATAGTCCTGATAATGTTAACTTTTTTTTCTGCAACGCACTAAAGGGCAGAAAAAGCGTCACCCTACGTTGAAATTTCTAGCTGAATTAACGAGTTAATGAGGACTTAAAATGTGATGGACTGTAGGTCATTCTTTTATAGTTAAGTTATATTATACGGCTAAATATGCAGCAGGTTGTATCGTTGCTAGCTTTATTTGACACGCGGAAGCGAATAGAATAGCTTAGTTGAGCGCGCGTTACGTAAAACAAAGAAAATAGGCGGGTAGAACTGATGTGACATATTATGTACGGTATAGTTTTTTTTCTTTCCTCGTTTTATGTAGGCCTACGTGATCAACTGATCTATTTTATTCGCTGTTTGTGCCTGTATTACAGCGCGGCGGAGAGAGCGTAGTTTTGATGATGGCGAAGCGACCGCTGAGCGTTCAACTGAGACCTTTGTCTGCTCTCAACCCTGTAGCGTGCAGCGCCACGTCTCCCACTAGCCAAGACGCTGGCACCTGGTCATCACGCCGCTTGTCAATGGGAGATATCGCCTCATTCGACCCGCAAACAGTGGACGGTCGTGTGAACGGTGGCGTCGCTGTCGGCAGAAGACCAGCCGAGCTCGGTGTAACATCATCGACGTCGTCATCTTGTCTAACAGCGGCTGTAACTCGCAGAAGAGATCGCTGCAGTCCTTCGTCCTGTAAACGCCCCATAGTTATGACCCTGCCCCGTCTCGACTTGTCCCTTATACAAGGTACTAGATTCTCTCTCATCTTAACAGCTTTTTAAAACGTCAAAATGTTTATTGTTTTTGTTTGGTTCTGCATTTAAAGAAAGTGATTAATTATGTTTTATTGGCGAAGGTTTTATTAATTTGTAGCGTGCTTTATTCTGTACTTTATCATTTGTGTATACACTATAGTATAGACTGTGTTAAATAGTAATATGGATAAAAGGCTAAGTTGATCTGGGTGGTTGGTTACACTCTGAGATGGTTTATCTGTCTAAGAACAGTCAACCAATTCAGATATATACTCACCATGTGCCCAGTATGGCAGCGAAGTTGATTCAACGTGTTACGATGTTACGAGCTACGAGATGATGCCTGTCTGTAGAATCCTGTTTATGGAAAGAAGAAGCGGCAGTAAGTCAAGGACACGGTGAAGGTCAAACAGCGTCACGTGCTGCTGACAGACGCGTATCATGCTCCTGTGCCATGCCTCCGTCAGTGCCTCTCATCACACCATCATCATCATCATTATTGTCATCATCATCTTGTGAGTGCCTTGGTCACGTGCCAGTCAACATGTCGTTGTCATCAGCAGCATCAGATTCAGCGGCTGCGTCTTGCAGTCTGCAGCCGACCAGCATTCTGCCGTTCCTGTTCCTCGGCTCGCAGACTGACGCGCTGTCCTCCGACGTTATCAGCGTGAGTTAATTCTAGCCTATTTCACTTTCTCTCTCTTCATATTTCATTCACCCTGTTTCTTGCGCTGCAGGAGATGCAATCGCAAGCCAGAAATAGTGGGGGGAGGGTAATGCACGTGTCATGAAGCTCGCACCGATTGGCGAAAGATTATAGGAAGAAGTTTGCAGTATTTGAAGTTTCGTGCTGCATTGTGTTACGAATGATGAATCTGCAGATCACAGTGTTACCCGCTATTCTTCACTGTATGTCCTCTCGTGACTGTATGTCATGAACTTTGGCCCGTAGCGTAGTATAGGCCGTATACGCTATAAGATTTCGATTGCGGTGCATGCTGTATTATATGTATGTCACGAATGTGACGTGCAGTATAATTAAATCAGCCTCGAGGTATTGCTATCAAGGCGTGTCGTGTGGATGAGATATCGTTGAAGAATTCTGTATATTTGCTCTGCAGTGAGCTTTGACACGATATGAATGATGACTTTACAGATCCCACTATTACTATGTGCTGGAGTGGGTAAGCGAGTACGCAGTACGAGCTTATACCACTTCAAACAGTGCCGTGTCGTACTTAAAGCAGACTCGGATGGCATGGACTACGCCGTCGTTTGCTTTATGACGTAGACTGCAGCCGAAAATTGTGAAAGCAGTAGGCCTTACCAGTACAAGCTGAGTGTGGTTTATAGGGTGTTTACACGATCCAGCAAACGTCCAGCATTAGCACGTGTATTTTGAATACATTTGCTGAAAGTTTGCTGGACGTTTGCTGGATCGTGTAAACACTCCATTACTAAAAAAATAGAGATATCGCCACTCCTCGTCTAGTTTGTCGCAGGTCGATGATGCTGTACGCTGTCGCAGTGTCCACGGCTAGTGACGATATGCAATAGAACTACAACAGAACTTTGAAAATCGCATCGTTTGCGAGATGGCTGGCTTAGAAGCTGCTGGTGGTTTAGCAGACAGTGACTCGAGCAGGGGCAACGTTCAGTTCTGTATATTGAAAATAAAAATAAATTTATGACTCCGGTAGCTTTGTGAGCTACTGTGTATTTTTCAAACGCGTTTACGATATGACGAGACCTTTAACAGTTAGCCTTAGCGATTTCGGTGGTTTTGCGTGGCTAGCGAACGAATTTTGAGAATCGATCTAAGACCTAGCTAGTCCTCGGAACCGGTTCGTATAGACCTTAACAACTAGTCTGAAAGCCGATTTTAGCAGCTAAACTGTTAAGCTATCGGCTGGTTAGACTGCTAAGCCTCAATGGTTGTCTTAACGGTCTAAACGGCTAAAACCGCTAGCTTGTCGGCTTCGGCGGCGAACGGCGGCGGTTCCAGGGACTATGAACGGCGTCGGTCGGTCGTCTATATGGTGGTAGGGAGGTGTAAGTTGAAGTTTGGTAGCATGTTTTTTGACGCACGCTGTAGCGTGCGTCTGTGTGTCTGTAGTAAATTCGTCAAAATGGCGTGCGGCAGCTGTACTTGTTGTCGCTGTCGCTGTATCACAACGTGTAGGCCTACCCCGCTACCAGTATATACGATGTTTATTGTTTATCAATAAATTACTATAAATACAATCATGTATCTGACATACATACTCAAGTCAATGCCCCTTCACCCGACGTGCAGACAGACAGACACAAATGCGTACACGCACACGGAGGGAGAAATGCAGAAAAATAGATGTGGGTGTGCACCATGTGTGATGCAAATATATAAAGATATCGATGAAACGGCTTCAGTTTGTCTGTCACTATGCCTGTCGTCATGTTAACCATATGACAGAATAACCCTCTGCGGTTGGAATGAGGTAATCTTTTTCCTTGCTTTTTTTCTCTTATTTCGTGTTTCCAGAAGATTTCTTTAAAAGTTATGAAACTGATTGTGATGAAATTTTCTGGAGGGATGCTGCATGCTGCAAGGAACAGTCGACGACATTTTGACGGCAATCACTGTCACATAGCGTGTAGTCTATCTAGGGATTTTAAACGGATTCCTCGCGTTTATTTATACAGCCTTAAACTGAAAGTTTGTAACGGAAATAACGCTGCATGTTCTATTGTAACCATTGTCCGTGGATGAACTAACAGTTGATGACAGAATTGCAAGCCGTAGGTCATCGCGTTGTAAATTTATCTCTATGCATCTCTTATCTGTGATCCTTCAGTAGGCCTAGCTGGCTGCACCGCCTGCGCTGCTGCTGCTGCTGCTGCAAAAGATGATGATGCTGTGTTCTTGACGGAATGCGCCTGCCGCATGCTGTAATATAGGCGTACCTGTGGCGGGCCCGCTCCCAGAGTCTGATTCTAAGTAGCCAGTTTATAGATCTTGTTGCGTAAACGCCGACGCCGCGAACGTGGCAGTCATACGCATTGATTCTGTGAAAACATGCAGTAATGGAACGTCTGCAGCGGCAGCAGCACGGCGATGAAAGACTGGTGCCAGATTATTGATTATATTAATGAAGTTGACAGACGCAACAGATGGAAATTCTGACGCATCGGTATTATTGCGCGTGTCGGTCCATGTGTCGCATGAAATTTCTATTTCCGGTCATTTTATCAGCTTGACAAAATGTAAAAGAAATGGCGGTACACCAGGTACATACAGATAAACGGGCAGGAAAGTTGAACTAAAATAGCACTACACGCTACCCAAATAGAATTAAAAAATAATAAGTATTTACCTATATAAAATTAGTAGCCCCAAGTCTACTTCAAAAATTGCACTATGCGAGTTGGAAAAAGTTTTTAAAAAAATTTTCAGCAACAACGACTTTATACTTTACTCAGACACGACTAAACACGTTTATTGGCTGCGCAAGTCAGAATCGATAAAGGGACTGAAATAAAATCGGTTTTAATATTGGCAAGATTCGCCCATTCGGACTCCGCCGCTGTCTGGCTGTGTCAGAAAGGTCATTGCATGGCGGCTATATAGCTACCGGCATTCTTTCTGTTCTGCCGCTACGCCTGCTGGCACTGGCGACTGGCGGTGGTCAATAATATGCACTGAGAAGTGAATGGCGTACTCTATATAAGTCGCTCTGGACTGGACCTGAGATGATGAGTCAGATGCGCGGAATGCGCAGCAGCAGTAGCATCAGAAGGTATCACTGGCGAAGCGAGCGCACTGCTGCGTTGCCAGCCAGACGCTGTAGGCGACTGACGGTTCTCATCGTTGGTCTCCCCTGGCAACCGCATCTGCAGCAGCACGCGTAATCTTATATTCGTTGAATACGAGAATAATGATAATAATAATAAGCTTACTAACTAGAAGGACACTCGGAGAGCGCAAACCTCCGCCAACCCTATGTCACTTTTTTCGTTGTGTTCGCCAGGTGGCACCGTGGCACCACTATGTTCGGCTGAGGTTTGCCATATCTGGCAATGGCAAAGAATTCTTCAGTAGGCCTACAATAAATAAACTTAAGCACACGTCAGTCGGGCACAGCTGGAGAGCAGTGAGCTGCCCCAGTGGTCTATCGTTCAGCGTGCTGGCACTGGACATTGCAGGTCCGAGCTCGAATACGCGCATATAACTTTTGTCAATTGTTTTCGTTTGTTTCGAGGTAGCAAAGCATCATTCACTCCAGCGGCGTAGCCAAGGGGGGCCAAGGGGGCCCAGGCCCCCTCCCCCAATCCTCCAGACAAAACATAAGCATACTTTTAAACTGCACAAAATTGGTCAATTTGGTCAGTTTAAAATAATTAAAATCGTTGCCAGCAGGTCTTATTTTGTAAAGCTAAAATGCAGCAAATTCGATTTCGGTTGGGGCTCCGCCCCAGACTCCGCTGGGAGAGCTCATAGCGCTCCCCCAGACTCCCTAGCTGGATTTTAGGGGATCCTACTTCTAAGGGAGGGAGAGGTGCACAGGGGAAGGGAAGGAGGGGTAAAAAAGGGGAAGGGAAAAGGGGGAGGACAAATTGGGGAATGGAGGGAAGGGAAGGAAGACAAGGCCCCTAATTGAAATTTCTGGCTACGTCACTGATTCACTTGGGGCTCACCCTTGGATTTCGAGGAACATGCGATCACTGCGTGCGTGTGAGAGAAGGATCTCCGATCCAGCAGCAAAAAGTGGATTGACTTCTGACTGACAGCAGCCCGATACATAGGAGACACTGGGCACTCGGCACGCGATCGATCGGATATAGCCCAACTGTGGAGAAATCAGTCACATTTATTACACGTTTATCAGAGTCTTACCACGTCATAGGCCTCTATCGATTTGCTGTTTTTATCGTTCAGTTGTGTCGCACTGTCGCTTCATCTCACGTGCAGCGTGACACAGTCTGATGACAGAAAGGGAGACAGAATGAAATATATAGACCAGTGGCGTAGACAAAGGGGGAGGCCCAGGGGGTTCAGCCTCCCTCTCTCAATCCTCCAGACAAAACATAAGCATACGTTTAAACTGCACGAACTTTAGTCAGTTTATTTTTGAGAAAATAATTAAAATTGTTGCCACCAGATCTCATCTTTTGAAGCTAAAATACACCAAATTCGATTTCGGCTGGGGGCTCTGCCCCAGACCCCGCTAGGGAACCTCACCGCGCTCCCCTAAACCCCTACCTGGATTTTAGG
>Ga0056128_1002928_pt1 | contig 20610 bp, 13 predicted proteins | sample WorMetLIZISLAND2_FD_71113 | JGI IMG/M metagenome (GOLD analysis project Ga0056128, IMG submission 71113) | Marine gutless worms symbiont microbial communities from Max Planck institute for Marine Microbiology, Germany - Olavius geniculatus... ... | reverse complement strand
CACCAATAAGCCACGCAAGAGGGGCTTAAATACTGACTATTGAAATAGTCTTTAGACGCTGAGTCCCACACACAGACGTCTCCTTCCCTCGTTCGGCGCTATAGGGCCTACACAAGTACCTTGCTACCAGCGCTACTTTTGGGATCCACACAGGCCTCCCAATCTACTCAAATCTATGTCTAGGGGCTATACAAAGCACCCTAACATTATCACAAAAGCCAAATCAAAGGCTATACAACCTTGGCATTTCATATGCCACGACAAAGGCCACACATCGACCTGAAGCGGTCCACAACAGCACAACAACTGTTTTCAAAAACAGCTCATCCACGCGCCTCCTGAGGACGACGACCTAATAACTTTTTGGCCTAACCAATAGTAGGCTCAGATTCAACTCATGTCCTACTTAAATCGGCACAAAACTGGAATGCACAGGCTCTGATTGGTTACCATCTAATGCTGGCCCTTGTGACAAGTACACACCTGTACGGTAAATACCCTCACGTAACGTAAGCTATATTATTATGGCTATTTACTTATGCCTTACAATGAAACAACGTTGTACCTGTCATTACAACAATAGTGATATGCACACATACTAAGAGAAAGGCTAGTGGCCAGAGCCGACAGAGTCGCTATACACAACGATGACCACGACGGTCCACAAATAAATATGATACAGTGACGAAAAAAGACCGCTAGCAAACTTATTTTAACGCGACAAGAAATCGACGACTCGATTTTCCTCGCAAGTGACATACACATACTGGCCACTAAACTGGCTAAAGACCTACGCAGCCTGACACCATCATTAACCCTAAACCTAGATCGCTATTTCAAACTTCCTACTGGAGAATTTTTGCGATTGTGCCTTTCCTAGAAGCTTTTTAACCAAAAAATTTGCCTTCCATATGACACATAGGTTTCACTACGTCTCCGTCAATCAAATAATACACTGTGTACTTCCTGCAGTTCCCCACCGGCACTGACTGAACAGGTTCCGTAATCTCCACTCGTTATGATCGTGTATTCACACTGCAGACAATTATGCCAGAGATTTATAACGCTGTATGAGCGCGAACCATGTTCTAAACATTCGCCAACATACCTTGGCTATTTCCTCAGATGAACCTACACAAAATAGTCAAAAGTCCAGTTTACAGTTCGTATAAAACGCTTATAAATTAGATTTCGTTCATGACACAACAATTACATAGTTTTTTTTGTTTACTTTCGAGTGGGCGTGGCAAGAAGTGGCATGTTGTGTAGTGATGATTCAATATATCGAAAATATCGATATATTGTTTTCGATATCGATATATCGTGTCGTATCGTATTTTTCATATCATCGCGATATTTTCTACAAATTTTTCACTACGTTGCGTGACTGGAAAAAAACATTACAAATGGGACGAGTTAATGATGTCGAAATTTAACTACACTCGTAATATAAGTTCACCTGAAGACATTTTATTGTTTAAATAGAGCATACTGCCTTGTTCAATGTTCATGTCTTGTTTATATGCTTGGATAAAATTTACATACTCATTATTTTAAAATATCGATATCGATATTGATATCGCAATATTTTGCAAAAATATCGTATCGATATCGTATCGAAATTGAAATCCTGATATCGAATCATCACTAATGTTGTGTGACAGGCTGCACGTCGTGCTAGTGTTGTGCGATATCTGAAATTAGATCCACGATAACGATACCGTCTCAAATATCGAGTATCGCGATACTACATGAATGATGACTGCGGCCAAGAACTTTAATTGCATTCAAAATTGCGGCCAAACCACTGCAGATACAGACATGGTCACTATTGTCAGCCTATAAAAATACGTCATCGCGCTTTATCCAACGGTACCTTTGCTAACCCCTAAGTACCAGTATACGACGTACGGTTTAGCCACAATATATTGCGTTACAGACAGACAAACAGACAGACAGACGACACATTGTAGCCTACAAAAGACCTATTTGTTGGCCAAAAATTGGAGACTGACATGTGGAAGAGAATACGTGGGAAGTCGCAATACTTTCATAAAGAATAAAGAGTTATTAACTTATTATAGTGCTAGGAATGCTAAATCTTTATACAATACAGTACACAAAAACCAATCATACTCCTCACTTGTAGCCTTCTGAGGCGTAGCGCATAAACAGTGGAACATGCACGCTTTCAATTTTTACGCGCGAAAGCAGCTACTGCTTTCAGCGCGTCTTAGCCATCGCCATTCTGTCTGTCTGTCTGTCTGTCTGACTGACTGCCACTCGGGTGGATCAGTCAAAAACGGTGCAAGCTAGGATCACCAAATCTTCACCGTCGGCTGCCTGGAAGATTCTAGTTTCAGGATCCGTAAAGCTTTTCCATAAATTCGAAAGGGGTCACCCCGAACGAGGGCGCTAAATGAGAGGGGGTGGGTAAAATTTGCGATTTTTGGCCAATATGTCGCTGTATCTCAGTAACGGTGGCCTAGGTTACTATTGATCACTAATAGAAAGTTGTACACTGGCTCTCGATTGGCGCCAAATTCAATGACATTGAATGACCTTAAACGCCAAAATAGGGGTTTTATGGATTTTTTTGGCAATTTCGGGCTGCGACACAAGTCTATATCATTCACAAAATGGCGCCACGCTACTATCGTTATGCGATCCAGATAAAGAATTTGGTATTTGTGTATTAACTTAGCGTGAACACCCCAATTTTCAGCTAAACTACTGAACCGGAACTGTTATAGGCTTTCGCGCGTCTCGTGAGCATTAGCTCAAATTTCTTGTATATAAACTCTATAATTTTCGGCTACTTTGTACAGCAATTAGGCCTATTTGCAGTTTATTTCAGCAAGTTATGAAACAGATTTTGATAAAACTTTACGGAGAGGCAGAAATGGCCAAACTTCCGAAGGTTGACAAGGACCAACCACTTAGATACACGGTTTCTGAATCCAGACTGATATCCGTTTTAAAATAGGCTACCGGTGACATGTGCAGCTTGCTCTTTAGTTGTTTGTTTCATTTTCATTCACACAACTTCAGTGCAGTTGCTCGAATTAATTAAAGTTGTGAAACACATAAATAATGACATCAATCAAACTCCAGAAAAGTCATCAAACGTCAATCATTCCGTTTGACAATCATTTAAATTTAAACTTTTAACTAAACGCTTAAATGTTTAGCGTGCGTGTATAGCTACAGAACAAACATGATTTACATTATTAGCCGACCGTACTTAAGTAACGGTCGAGCTATTGCCATGGTTGTCGTCTTGACTGTCTGTCTGTCTGTCCATCCGTCCGTAACGGATGTATTGTGACTAAGTGTTAGGTCTCAAAATCAATCAATCAATCAATCAATCAATCTTTATTTGTCCAATAAAACAATTTAAAACATGCAAATGACAATGCAGTAGGACCGGACAGTGAGACTATAAGTACTGAACACTGCCCTTAATACGCAAGTACAGTCAGATAAATCCATAAGTTCTAAAGTTAGAACAAACAAATACCAAAACAAGGTGGTAAAAACAACGACCAGGACAGTTGAATAACAGGCTAAACAGAGCCAATGCAGTAAGCAGAGAGATCCACAGTATTTATTGAAAAGAAAATTTTTACACGAATAATTAGCCATGAGACGTAAATCTAGGCATGCAAAATTTCAGCCATATAGTGCAAGAGGAACATTTTTAAATTTAAGGTTGAATGGACGGAGGGGTTGGAAATTTTACGGAAAACAGACCATAACTCGAAAACGGTGACAGATAGGACCAAGGTTACTATTAATCACTAATAGGAACTGGCATACGCCTTTTCAGATTACATGAGAATCATTGACCTTGGATGACCTTGAAAGACCATAACGCACTATATGGTATGCAAATCGTGCGGTATTGTGGCTAAACGGTAAGTCGTACGGAGTCTGCGATCGTACTATCGAATAGGGCGCTGGCAACTTCTTATAGGCTGTCAACAGTAACCATGTCTCTACCTGCGTCGGTTTCGCCGCATTTTTCAATGGAATGTTTCAAGCCATAAGTGGCGGTATCCAGTGGCGGTTCTAACCGACAAAATCTAGGGGGCACGGCCCCATGGCGAGAGCGCTGTAGCGCGAGCCTATAACAGGGGTCTGGGGGCATAGCCCCCAGCGGGGTCCAGGGGCAGAGTCCCTGGTCAGAGGGTCAGGGGGCGAAGCTTCCCTGAAGCTGAAGCATTTTTGGTTTTTGAACGTTCAATGGAAGCCGCAAATTTGCCCACTTTTTGACACTTTGAAAACGCAAAGGCATCAGATATTTTTGTTATCTTTGCAAAAAAATCATGGGTGGCCACAAAACTGGGAGGGGAGCTGAAGCAAAACTGGGGGGCTGTGTCCCCCCACCGGCCCGGGCCTAAAACCGCCACTGGCGGTTTCTCGGAAACGGTGAGAGATAGTACTACGGTTACTATTAATCACTAATAGAAAGTGGCATATTGGCTTTTGTATGACTTGAAAACCATTGACCTTGGAGGCCAGTACTGCATCAGGAACTGTATGGGCTGTAGCGCGTCTTCTCTAGCAAAACGTTTTTATTGTGAAAAAAATTTGCGAAACCTGCGTGCGATATAATTCTATTGGTTATTTACGACCGTAGCTGTTTATATCGCTTGGCGAGACGATCGTGTGTCACCACGCGCGACGTGTGTTATACTAACGTTAATTGTAGCTTTCGATTCAGCGTTCCGTTAACATAACAAATCGCTTTCTCTCCGTGATTGGAAGTCGGACGCTGGGTTTCGAACGTAGACGGTACGGTCGGCTTTTCCTAGCAACAGCTGGGTTTTTTGTTAACTCATAGCACACTGTTGGCCTAAGTCAGTTGCCATGGCTATGTAATGACACAACAGGACAGACGATGGGAAGCACAGATGTGACTGGTGACGACAGATAGTGACAGTAATCGAAAGCAGCGTCATCTGGCGACTGGTCGGTGTAGTCCTCATCGTCGGCGAGTGTTGAAATCAGAGCAGTCGCAGCGCCAGTTTGCCGCGACATCGTCGACGATCCGTTGTTCCACGTCGCTGAGTGTTCTGTCCTCGTGACGCTGTGTGTGGTACAGGCCGGGAGGTGGTTTGTCCTGGTAAACGTGAGACAGTGTGCAGCCTGTGTGGTCGTCGACGACGTCATGTCGGACTGGCGCTTCCATTTGTTGCGTCGGTTCTGAAACCAGACTTTGACCTGCGTCTCGCTGAGTTGCAGCCTGGCCGCCAGACGACACCGCTCGACACTGGACACGTAGCGACACGCGGCGAATGTCGTCTCCAGTTCCAACACCTGCCGACGACTGAACGCCGTCCGCGATTTCTTCTTCCTCGAGTCCCCGTTCGTCGTCGCCACGGCATCATTACTGCCATCTGATGCCAACATCAGCGCACGCACGTTTCACGAGTTAGCTGCATGACTTGGCTGTTAATAAACTATGAAATCAATAAGTAGGCCTATTTATCTGTATCATTGTCAACACTTCAGTACAACGTGTGTTGTCAAGAATGCTGGCTCACAATAATATTTAATGTGGTTATTGGCTCAAGGTTGACATTTCAACCCGTGCTTTCTAGGTTCCTACACATCGTTGATCAGCTTATGCAGCCTTAGCCCAGATGCTCGTATCAAGTCTAGACTTTTGTCGTCTTAGTTTTTATAGCTTTGATTTATTTGGGAAATGATTATTAGTCTGCAGTAAATCGTTTTGCAAAGGTTTTATAATAACTTATGTCAGCAATTATAAGGAATCATAATTATGATCATCATCATCATCATCAGTTCATGATATTGCAATGAAAACAGCAAACTAACCAGACGAGTGTTGAATTGCTGACCTGCTGGTGTATGATGTGTTATCGAGTACATCACACAATGAGGCTGTACGTCTGTGGTAAATTGTCGACGCTCGCTGTCAGCGGATGTACACAAACTCATCATCGTATCATTGTCATCACTGGCGCACGGGTGAAGCTTCAGCAGCCGCGGATGACAACGACGACTGCACTGATGCAAAGAAGCATTCTGATTGCTGAGTTCTGGGTCTGTGTCACGATCTACAGTGTTTACAAAGTACTACATTGTAATAAACTTGTATATAAAACTTTTTATTGAAAAGGCGTTTATTCTGAAAACGTTGAACAATTAGTGTGGAAATGACAATAATTTAGTGTACTTAAGTACGAAAAATTAAAGTGTCACTAATAAATTTGACAAAAAAGTTTGTATTTACATTTACTTTCTTATGTGATGGAGTCTAAAATTTAATAAATGCGAAAAAACCGTACCTTCAAAAAATTAAATGTAGCCAACACGTATTACGAAAAAATTCTGTTTTTATTGAACGATTTATTACTTATAAGCGGTTTTATTCTATCGATAAAACGCATTTTTAGTTTTTTAACGTTTATTTACCTCATTAGACTTGCATGTATCGTTCAATCGACGTACCTTGCAACCAGACGTGTTTGTCGGTAGTTCGTGGACAGCATCCAGACAGCTCGGAGTCTGTGATGTGTTCCTCCGAGTTCCTGGACCGACGACTCAGGTCCAGCGGCAGTGCGGTAGAGACTGCTCGGCACGTGGCCGAGGGATGCTCGGACGAGGCAAATGATGAGGGATGATCAGACTCCAGTAGTCTGGCGATTGAGTAGTCACGATTGCTGCGGCAGCTGGAAGAATGCCGGGTGTCTAGCAACGTCGACGTAAACGATGACGACGATGATGACGATGACGATGTAGACATTGATGTAGACATAGACTGTAACATTGCAGTGAAACAATTATTTTCTGTTAGGTCGAGTCTACGTTCAGCGCATAGCGGAACTGCGTCAAGTTGGAACTTATGAGTTTCAGATAGCAGCGTCGCCGACAACTTGGGTACGCAGTCAGCAGCACTTCGCGACGTCGCACTGTCCACCTGTGCTAACTGTACGCTGTATAATAATTTCAAAGCTGACATAGTTTATGCCTCCACAGAACGGTACGACACGCTCCAGAACAATAGATTTCGGCACAGTGCCTCAGACCTCACGTTGCGCAAACGATAGGCTTACTTAGATCAGCTATCACCACCAATACAGCTTAACTTCATCAGCACCGACTCGGACGTAACTGCACCCACTGCGTGACCAGCAGTCAGCAGCTGAAGCATTCTCTCCGTCTTTATTATCGGAGCGAGGAATGCAGTGCAACAAAAGTGAGAATTACTGTTAATCACAGAAAACTGTTGGTCATCGTACACACAGACACAAAGCTGTGTCATCTGTGAACGCATGCTGGACGCGATGTCGTGGGGAGGTCATCATGTCATGCGGTCAGAAGACAGACATTTGCTATTGGCCATCAGGTGACAGCACCAGTCAACAGCCTCGCCGTGTCCTGTTGAAGCCGCGGGTGGATACAAAGAACCAGATCATCTCAATAACCTGTTACAGCGATGCTCGCGCCTTGTAGCCACACTCAGTTCGTGACAAAGATTTAAAATCTAGTTTTAGCACCAAAAAATATTAAAAATTGGAAAAAATAAAAAAAATGTAACATGTATTGGCAAATATGCGAAACGTTTGCAGCGACTATTTAGTTCCCTGTACCCGACATTGCATTATATTTAAAAACACTAAAATAAAAAAAACACTAAGGTTGTGGTGGCGATAATGACGAAGACGACGACGATAATGATACTGTTAATATTTTTCAAGGTATTTTCCAGTAATAAACTGATAATAATTGACTTTAGTTTATTTTGCTTTACAGTAGTTGTAATATGGATCGCACTGCTGCTTGTATCTTTCTGCTAAGTGAAATGTCAACATGTGGATAATACCATCTTTATTTTCAAAGATTGTCGTCGATCGCTTGTCGGCTTAGCTATTAGTCAGCAGCTGCACTCATCGTGCGGCGTGCGAGATGAGCTGTACTGGATGCCGATTAGCACCGTACAGCCAGCCAGCCGCGTGCAACGCGATTCAATTATTAATTGCCCAGGTAGCTGCAGCGATCAGCGAGCGATCGAGCGGTTTAGTGCGCGATTAAAGGCCGTGATTACAGGAACGACAGGCCATTAGCACGGCCGCCCGTGGGCCATGCTCGCGTGCGATCTAATCGTCCTTAGCGATGACGACACACGACGGCAACCTGGATAGGTGCTGAGGTGCCGCTGTCTCTGCGGGCGCTGCTTGAGACGAGCTGAAGCGATCTCCCGCCGCGCCAAACTACAAAGTACCGTCCGTCCACTCCCGTGGCTTAGCCTCCACACGCGTCGATTTGCGGATTACTTCCGAAACAATCTGCATCGGACCCGTGGGACCGGCTCAAAACAGAAGGTCATGGTGCTCTACTTTGAAGCAGGTGCCTTTCGGGGGGGGGAGGGGGAGGAGGATCGGCGATTGCGGACATGATTGCCGTGCCTGGTGAGCACACATATAGTGTATTTCTGGTACGTGCCGAACGAAAGCATTAAACCTACCTGCACAGCGCCGAGCTGATCGGCTTCAGCGAAGTCATGACATTGTCTCTCTGTCCTCTCCTCTTGCAAATTCGTCGTGTATGCAAAGAACGTTAAAAACGGCTAGTACTAGTATGCAGTTTTTAAAGCTGTCAGTTAGTGCTGGAGACAGTCGTTTGCGCCTTTTCTGTCGGCTGTAAACGATAACCAGGATGCCACGATTAGTCTCCATTCCTATCTGTCATTTGCTACAGCTCGTCGCTTGTCGCATGGCTATATTCGCATTTTCCGGATCTTCTTACGCGTTTGTGGTACTCGATACTCTTTTGTAAACTTTAATTGTCTATTAATGCTATGTTAAATTTTTCGTGGTCAAGGAAGTAGATTAAACTGAGCAAAGTGGGATTCATATACAAATATTATTTTTTTAAAATATCTCTGGCTTACGGCAGGTATAATTTTTTTTTGTTTTGTGCGAATAAAAGATTGTTTCCCAAGACGTCGCAACCGGAACAGATAAGAGACAGATGTCAGATCGTAACGTTGTCTGAAGCTAGTGTACGATGACCGTTATAGTCTAGTGAGTAGCACGCTTCATCTAGCACCTGCTGCTGCTGGTCGCGTGACGTCATCATTACGTCATCGTGTGTGGTGAAGCGTGTCATCGAGCTGATCACAGGTAAATGCCCTGCTGTGCTATGCTGTGTGATGTCCGTGCTGCAAGTGTGGTGCGCAACGTTCTGTCTGTCGTCAGCTAACGCGTGACGCAAACTCAAGACGACCGACATAAACGCTATCTCGCAAATGACGTCGAAGTCAAAAACTTTGCTGAATTTTAGTGAATAATCGCCAAACAAAATTATAGTCTTTTAAAAAAGTTTGTTTGGGCGGATCTAATCTCACGGCCCAACTTTGAGGTTAGTGGAACAAAGTTTACCCGATTTTTTTTCGGCGAACGCTAAAGGAATCGCTGTGGGAAAATTAGTTTTCCGATTTTGGAGATCCATCCGTTTCGAAGTCGGAAGTCGTCCACAAATTTAGACCTACGAAGACAAGAAATCTAAACTAATGTTTATGAGATGCGCGATGCAGGTTGTTTTGGTCTATCTTTAGTAATTTTAACCAAGATTAATTTTTTAAATGTGTGTTGCAGCACAAAGTCGCGAAATATTCGCTAGAGTGACATAACTTACACTGTTAAATTTACGTTTAACGATAAAAATTTTGTACGCAGGTTGTTTTGGTCTATCTTCAGTAATTTCTGTGCAATTTACTCTTGAAATCAATCAATCAATCAATCTTTATTTATATCAGGTAAAAAACCCATATCATCTAAGCCTAAAAATAGTGAAATGCGCGCTATATACAAAAACTCAAAAAATTCACTAAAATTCTCTATTTTGAGGTTTAAGGTCGTTCAAGGTTATTGATGTCGGTGACCCTGGAAAGCTCGTCCAAAATAATTGCTATGATGAGCAGCAAATCTGTTCCTATTTGTAACCATTCGCACGCTAGATGAGTTCATTGTGGTAAAAAACGATTTCGTAAAAGTACCCTCTTTAACTCTTTCATGCGAGGGGAATCTCACTCGGTGTCACGAAATTTTTTTTATCATATTGGGGCGTATACTTGAATCACTCATTACGTTTCACTAATTACTTCAAAAAAGCATTTAAAATCACGAAGAAAAAATCCAAAATTATAAAATGACGTTTTGCACGTTGAATACCAAAATCACAAACAAGTCGCAAAACAAACTACAAGCATAAAACCAATGCACTTTGCGGTAAAAGTCTCTGAAACTGACCTATTAATCGTACATGTATACCGCAGCATAGCTGTATAGGCGACAGTGCGCAACAGCTGTCTTGGAAATAACGGCTGCGTGGAACTTTTACCAGGCTCGGAAAGGGCGTTGCAAATGCATCCGAAACGTCATTTGCAAAAATGACAGACCGTAAAATAAATGTAGTTAGTGGCCTACTTCACTTCCAGGTTTGTAATCATCAGTGACACCTAAACACTGTATGTTGCGCCACAGTGCTTGACCAAAACGAAACTTGCATGCCTACGTGTAAGTTGCGACAGATGAAAACGTCGAACGAAAAGCATTTGTAGCATTGATTTCAAAGTCAAAATTTGCAGAACGAGAAAGGAACTACATTGTGTTTGGAAAAAAGTAACTCCCTAGACATCGTACAATAAAATGTCAAATTTGAACGAATCTGAATAAAATTGTATGCGCTTAGTCCCAAAAAGTTGCTGAGGCGACAACCAAATTTTGTAGAAAAATATTATCTCTTACCGGAGTTACTGATTGTTGAATATCGATAACAAAATATCTCTGTTACCAATATGTCGTTACATTCTGCAGTCGCTCGATCGAAAGTGATGCTTGTTGACGCAATCAAACAAGAAATTTGAGCTAATGCTTATGAGACGCACGAAAGCCTATAGCAGTTCCGGTTTAGTAGTTTCGCTGAAAATTGGGGTGTTCACGTTAAGTTAATATACAAATACCAAATTCTCTATCTGGATCGCATAATGATAGTAGCGTGACGCTACCTTGTGAATGATATAGACTTGTGTCGCAGCCCGAAATTGCCAAAAAATCCATAAAACCCCCTATTTTGGCATTCAAGGTCATTCAAGGTCATTGAATTCGGCGCCAATCGAGAGCCAGCGTACGACTTCCTATTAGTGATTAATAGTAACCTAAGCCCTAACTCGCACCGTTACTGAGATACAGCGACTTATTGGCCAAAAATCGCAAATTTTGCCCACTTTCTTCTCATTCAGCGGTTCGGGGTGACCCCCTTTAAATTTATGGAAAAGCTTAACGGTTCCTGAAACTAGAGTGTTCCAGGCAGCCGATGGTGAAGATTTGGTGATCCTAGCTTGCACCGTTTTTGACTGATCCACCCGTGTGACAAACGGACGGACAGACGGACAGACAGACAGACAGAATTGCGGTGGCTGAGACGCGCTGAAAGCAGTAACTGCTTTGGCGCGTAAAAATGTGAACAATAGCAAAATAATATTTTCTACAGACGATCTTGTTTTAATTAACCTGTTGAAACAAGAGAAAGAGTATGGTGCTAAAAAATTTCCCGTGGAATTTTCCAGTAAGCCGTGGATACTGTCAAGATTAAACAAACAGTTGTTCAATACAATACTGAACACTTTACGTTTTTCGGTGATCTCACAAAAGCTGCTGTAACTATTTTTTGCGTTATGAGATTTAACTAAAATCCGGCATTTTGATTGACAACTGATGATACATTGTTGATGTGGAATTTGTAAGAATCAGATGTTGTTTGTTGGAGTTACGCAAATGTACAGACGGTTTTGTGGTTTTCTTCTCTAACGCCATATAGGTAATGGAGATATTTTATCGATATTTAACAATTAATCACTCCGCTAAGATATAATATTTCTCAACAAAATTTAGCGATCCTTTCAGCAATTTATAGCCGATTAAGTGTACGAATTTTCATTCAAATACAGTCAGATTTAAAATTGTTATTGTATAATGTCTAGGTGGTCACTTTTTTCCGTACACAGTGTAGAAACTAGGCTGAGTTGCACATAGATCACGAATTGTACGACACAGTTGCACGTAATGTTGCTCAGTTTTGCCAGTTGTCAAGCAAAACACAAGAGGCAGGTTAACGTAACGCATGCATCAATAATGCACAACTGTTCAGAAAGATTAACACACCTGCGACGTTTCGTGATGTTTGTTGCCTCTTATTTGGTAATTTTGTCACACAGCGTTTGTGATTTTGACTTGGTGATTTCGATATTTTTTTCTGTAATTAGTGACTTTGGTAAAAATCATAAGTATTTATCTGACCCGAGTTTGAATCAGTACCGGTTTGTGGCGGACAGACAGAGTTACGATAGCTAATACACACTAGCACAGAGTGCGTCACGTGTAAAAAAATTTAAAATGATTAAACTATTTTTAAACATAAGCCGGTCAGTTGCTAACTAAACACTAATAATTTAAATACTGTTTTAACTAAACTGTTTTATTTCAGTTAAAAAACTGATCTAACTAAAATAAATTAATCAAAATAAATACTAGTTAACAGCTTTTTAGTTAGCTTTTGCTCATCACTGCCAACAGAAAACATCCAAGTTGTCAGTTGAGAGTATACAATGTAACAAGTAACAAGCACGAACGACAAAAATGTCGCCGCTTAGTTCGCGTTTTTAACCAATAAACTTCTTTAGTTTCTCGTTCCGTTTAGCCGAGTTTCTTTGCCAGTAGCGTCAGCCGTGCATGCCGTCACCTTTGGACGGGAATCGCCGAAGTCCCAACTGGACTTTGGGTAGAGTGAGTCGGCCGTCAGGAGCGCTGGCGGCAGGTCGCGGTGATGGTGTGTCGGCGCACTCGGTCGACGGATCTCTCTGCACTCTGACACCGGTGAGCCGGCAGTAGTGTTCGTACAGTCCAGCAGCCAGCTGGGCGGCTATGAGGTCCGACGAGTTGGAAGCGACCAGTCGCAGCACGAAGCAGCCGTCACACAGCAGGTACTTGCGCACGAACCTATCCACGTCCGACCCCGTGATCACAGGGGGAGCGGGTCCTCTGCAGTCTGCCCCCACCGGCGCCGGGTTGTTAGCCCGCCCCTCGACGTCAGGTCCGCCGAGGCCAGCCTCTGACGCCGCTCGGTCTACCATCATCATCAGCCTGTTACTGACGTAGCTGACGCGACCTGGCGCCGACACGGCGTAGAACGTCCAGCTTGACAGACTGATGAGGGTCACGCTGGCAACGGCCAAGAACCAAAACCAGAGAAAGATGAACATCATCTCGTTGTAGAGATTGAGCGGTAGCGTGCACTGGACCGTGTGTCGATGAATATTGCCCACTGATCTGTATCCAACGTAAATTGTCATCGTCATCATCATAATCGCTTGTATATACTTAATAGTGCAATAGTGCGCAAAAATATTTGAAACCGATTGCTACCGCCTCCGTTTGGTTCAGAGCATAGATGTAAAAACCGGTTTTTTGACGTTTTTTTAAAATTCTTGTCACGTTTTTTACGTTTTTTTAGCGTTTTTCTATTTTTCTTAACGTTTTTTATGTAAAAACGTGCATTAAAAATCCTATCAAGAACTTTAAGAAGCTCTTTTGGAACCAAAGTGATGGTAGTTTACTTATTTAGTCTAAATATACCAAATAAAGTTTTTGTCTAGTTTATGTGGTTAGTCTAGTGCTCTGGTCTTATGACCACACGGCAAATTAAAATTAAATACAGTTTTTTCTTCACTATAGTTTCAGGTATATTGCACCTACAGCATTAAGCAATAGACTAACAGAGGTCAAACAAACTATGGCCGAAGTTTTTTATTCAACGTTTTAGACGTTTTTTTAATTTTTGCCGCTTTTTACGTTTTTAACGCTTTTTATTTTTTCTGGAACGTTTTTTACATGGTTCAGAGCGAAACGTGGTACTACGAATGTGCATGCAGAAGACTTTTATTTTATGTTACGGTCCAAAATAAATTATAATCTTTTACTAGTTGTTGCACTTTATTTTATTTTATCACACTAGTGAAGCCAGCGCTTTAATTATTTTGATTTGTTGTGCAAACAGAACACATTACAGCAAACTTAAACATGAATTTAAGACAATATCAGGCCTAACTACAAAGCGTATATAGCCGCATCATAATCATCACACATTATTGTATTCTAATAAATTTATATGAAAAATACCTTATATAGTCCGTTATATTGTCTTCTGTCCGTACAAAGTAGCCACTAAAAATTAGCCCTACTGATAAAGCAGTAACATCGAGCAGGCTTACAAACAGCTGAGCTGACTGTAACCTGATCTGGAAGTCGCAGAGCGTAACGCGCGGGAACTTGTTCGAGGTGGTCCAATCCTGTCCGGTAAGCATGCGTTCCAGCACGCTGAGTCCGTACAGACGGAAGTCGGTGCCGAGGAAACGATCCAGCAGGAACAGCTGGCCGACGACGTTGCACGTGTACAGCAGCTTGACGAGCAGGTAGGTGCAAGTCAGATAGGTGTCGTAGTAGAGGTGACGCAGTGGTCGAAGTAAGGACGGCAGAGTTCGTCGACGATGAACTTCGTGGATGAATCGCGCCGTGTACCGCGTCATGTATCTGGACAGTCAGTAAATCAGTGAGTAACTAAGTAACTAAATTTATGTAAGTCAAGTCAGTCAGCCAGCCAAGTCGAGCCAACCAATCGATCAATTAGAGTTGCTTTCATTAGTAGCAAAGAGAATGCAAGGTTTACCAAGGTTTAAACTTTAGACCCGTCTGTATTTTGCCTTTTTCTTATGGCTGACTGCAAAGTGCTTAGCATTTTTTCACTCTATGTTCAATGTAAACCGCCAACGGTGTGGCTGCTAGAAGTATAGGACTGAGCGAACTCACTTGGCAACCTTGTCGGCTCCTTCCTGTTCAGCTTTGCGCTGACAGTCGATGGCAGCGTCAGTGATGTTGCTCAGAGTGATTCCAGACTTGCGACTCAGGGTTCTCCAGATCGGCCGCGGCAGGTAGAAGAGCAACGCCTGTAGGGCGAGAAAAAGCGGAATCCACTGGTAGTAGCTGATGTAGTCACGTGACTCGTGCGCCTTGGGGTTGTTCTTGTCGAACGGCAGGTAGTGCGTGTTCGTCGCCCAGCAATACTACGAGCATTGTCACAACACATCAAGACGATAGTGACACCACATTCGCGTGATGAATTTTATTTGCTGTCAAAACAAACGTTGATTTTCTAAACTCGAATTTTCTGCTTTCGACTCCAGCTATTTCAACATGTAACTTGACTAATTATAATATTAACGAAACCTTTACAGCCTACAAAATAAATTATGTAGGCCTACTTTCTAAGATCCGAAGTTTTTCTAACTTATTTTCTAGTGATGAATGCCTTCCAGAACTATCGAACTATTTTAGATTTCTTTTGGTAATGGTACGGGGTGTTTTTTACTTAGAAAAGTTTTTCCCGTGACTTTATTCTTTAGCTACGTGCGTTAGAAGTAGGCTAGTGAATATTTAGCCCCGTCTTGTAACTTCTGCTTTTGTCGTATCGTATCTTTCTTGCGTTGCAAGACGTGTACAAACGATGTCCCATGGCTTGTAAGTTATCAGCAATGCCATTCGGTGAGCTCCCCTTGTCAATAAAACTCCGACGCAATATAGCCTCGACCATTTTTATGCGACAAATGTACGGTGCAAAAGAATTGAAAATTTAAAAAATGTCTATTATTAAGCGAGTATAAACTACTGAACTTGCCTTGGTGGTGTAATCCACCTGACTTGGCGGGAAATTTGCTGGACAGAAACATCCGATCGGCTCGCTGACGTAGATGCGTGTCGTCGAGATGATTGCGAACAGTGACAGCAGGAAGACGGTCCACTTGCAGTTGAGCTGGTCGCTGAAACTGTCCGCTCCACCCAACTTGGTGTGGTGGATGTCGCCAAGGAAGAAGAACAGGCGATCCAGCATGATCTATGCACCGAGCGCCACTTCTGCGCATGCCGCACGCAGCGTGCGATCGGGTCTGCGTTTAAGATTTTATTTATCGGAAAATTGTTGAAGAAATGACATACAACGAATGTCGAATATTTTGGTGACAAGCAGCAAATGATGCAATAATGATGAGGCTTTATGCCAGTATATGCCGATGGCCGCAGACCTTTGGACAATCAGCCAGAGTTAATGGATCGGCCAGGCAACTACAGTGACAATTCACCATCGTCATTATTAGGCCTAATAAACAGCTGATAGGCCTACTCATTTTACCGTCCCACAGAAGGCAGAAGGCTAAATCGATCTAGGCGGCTGGTTGCATACCGAGATGGTTTACCTACCTGCCGACAGTCAACCATACGGCGTACAGTAGCCTAACTTCGTTGACCGGACCCAACGCATTATCGCTAAGCCACGTCACCAACCCAAAGGACACAGAAAGCGTAAATCTGTACAAGTATTATTACCACCGTGTACTACCTACCGTTTACTACTTACGTCCATTCTAGGGCATGGCACCCTTTACTTTTACTACCTAATGCTCAATAAGTCGATAGGCAGCATTAGGCCCCTAGTCATACATAAAAACATTATCCAGTACCCACCTTAGGCCCGCCTACTCTTGTAATATCATCATGACAGCTGTTGTCCGTTGCGACGACTTCCCATGATGTCCATGTTCCTCTGCACTCTGCCACATCTGTCTCTAGCTGGTCGGTGTCACGTTGCAGATCTACCGTATCCAGATCTTTCGAGAACGCCTAGGAGGTCTTCGCCAGTTCATTCCCATGCAGACTCTGATCGCCCTTCATTGCGATGACCTGAGTCTTAACGCTTGGTGCGCAGGTGTGGTGGCATCCAGTCTAACAACGTGACCAAACAGTGCTTAGCGCCTCTTGCTGATGATACCAGCAATGTTTGGCAGACCAGTCCTGTCGGCTATGTCGACGTTTTTCACATGGTTTTCAGGTTTTACCACATCACTTCCAGTATCTGGCGTTGGTATGACATATGATTTCCCCATGGGCCTGTCAACCGCGGACGTTTCCCCTTCAAACATTTCCGCCGCCCGGGGGAACGGCCCATCAGACCGAAATCCCATCAGAACGAATCCCAATAGAACGAATCTCGTTAGAACGAATCCACGTTGAAACGAAAACCCAATAGAACGAATTTCTTATTCGTTCTGATGGGTTTTCGTTCTTGTGGGCAAGTCCCTCGCCCGGACGTTTCCCCATGCTTTTTGAGTGCCTAGAACGTTTCCCCCTAAACCAGTAACAGCACATAGTCATAATCAGCGCCAAGCCTGGTCAGAAATTCCTTGCAATGCCAAAAGCAACTAGACCTTTAAAGTCGTCGCCATTGAGTATTTTTCAAACACGCTGAATCTTACCAGGCGCAGCAATTAACAGCAATTAGGGGCGTACGCGTCCACGAGACGATTGAACTCAACTCCATACAGACTGAGAAACCGAAAAGTAAAAACAATTCCATGAAGTTACTTACGACGATGGTCACAGTTTTGTGTCTATGTGCCTAAGTTCAGATTTTATTAGCTCAGTACATCAAGCATACATCGGTACAGTGCAGTCGCGATATACAACTATTCCATATGCCTATTACGTTGACTCTGTGCGTTCGCAAGTCTGTTATGTTATGGCGTGGATAATATTCGGGTATAATGTGCGCAGTTGGCAAAAACGAACTGGCTGCGGCCTGGAGTAAATTATTGTCAACGATTATCGGCATCGCTGTCTGGGCGCTGGTGAATCGTGAAAACGTTTTTGTTCCGCCACGAACCCACACAACTGAGCGCATCATGGGGCGTTCACACCACGTCTGACTCCAACTAAAAGCGACCAGAGACCTAACTTTTGAACAGACATTGATTGCCTTGCCGTGCCATGTCTGAAAATCGAAGGTCACTGACGCGGACCAAACACATTCACATGCAATCGGTCTCTTGCACGGTGATCACAGTCTGCAATCAGTAGGGGGCCTATAATATTACTGTCTATTGTTTGATATCGTCAGTCGACGTCTGTTCCGACGATAATGCCATGCAGAATACGTGTGCGTAGATTAAATCTACATGGCCAAAGTGTTGCAATTTTCTTCTCTTGATTTCTGCCAGAAAACGACGTTGCAAATTAAAAAGTCGGTAAAATCGATTAAACCACTAATAATTTGTATACGAATGCCGCAAACGCTTAACCTCCAACAATTTTCTGTTACATTAATTTTTAAACCGCGTTTACAAGATACTTGCTTTTTTGCAGTGGTGCTATTACAGACTTTATTTCGTTACACAGGCTTACATGTAGGCCTAATTTCATCTGTGCTTGGAATATCATTTTAGCTTGTCTGTATATAGTTATCGACACCGAGCAATTGGCCGTGTAGTACTTACACTGTATAGCACATAGCATAGCTTACGGAATGAGTTGCGAGTTTAGTTTTTAAAAAATATAATTCATAAATTTACTGTAAATATTTCATCGAACTTGCCGTAAAAATGACCTAAATTCTGGCTAATTTTCAACAATAAACACTAACATAAACATCACTGTATTCACATGCAACATGCGTATCAAAACACACTGCAATCATCCATTCATCAAGTAAAAGAGAAGTATGCAGTTTAGTTCTCAAATGACCGTCTTTCGCAATACAACCGAAGTACGAATGCCATCAAACGAACAACAATATCGCTGACTGACAACACTGGAAAACGTTCTTTACAGACACTTAAACGTTGATGTTCATAGCGCGAGGTATCACACACTCGAGAGCGCACTCTGCTAGAAATAGAATGATTTTTTGCGAACAGATACGTAAAAAGGTAGTTGGGAAAATGTAATTCGAAAGAGTTGCAACGATTGCCTGTTGCTTCAATACACTGTTGCCATTCTGATTTACAGTCAGTCAGTAAGAACAACTTTATCATTACTGACCAGATTTGTAGCCAGTGAGTGGCTATGCCTTCTCCAATGCAAATGTAGAAAATGTCAAAAGTTTGCAAACTTAAGACTGTTTTCGTAACAAGACCGTTCGGTGACCACACATTAGTGACATATTTGCATTTCCTGCAACACTCAAGTTAAGATCAGTTCAAGCAGTATCACTCTCTCAAAATGTTAACAAGTATATAACGATAAATATGCCCTGACAACTTACTCGTAAACCTACAGTCTACAATTAACTGAATGCTTAAAATTATACGGCTACAAGATATGCTGATATGTTACAACTACACCGGCGGACTGACTTGCATAGTCAAACACACAACATGTGTGAAGGACACTGCGGCTCAAGCAGACTGGCAACCAGTATTTAAGTTTTGCAAAAATGTTCTACCTGCCATTTCAAAACAACCGAGTACATGAGACACTGATAGTCGGCGATTATTACACCAAATATGATTACGCGTATCAGGTGACGCATAAAAACATACGAAACATACAATTCGAACGGGAGAGAACACTGGCGTTATTAGCTACATGTAAAGATGTTTGCAGTCACTAAGATCAACTGCAGTGGCTTCTATATCTGGTGGGCGCAGATTGCGCCCAGTGAAAATAGGGGAAAATTTTGTTGAGTGTAGATCAAAATTTCCCCCTAATTTTCAGTTAAACAATCAACACCCTAACATATCTCCCAATTTTTACTGAGCATACAACACCCTTAACAAAGCTCCTCCTATTTTCACTGAGCAATCTACACCCTTAACAAGGAGCCCGAAGGCCCAAAGGGGGCTTGAGCCTGAAAGGGTGAGGGGAAATTGCGCTCGACTTGAACTCCAGATTTGGGGAGATAGAAGTCACTGATCAAACGAGCACCCACAAATCGCTAACAGGGTGCCTACATGTGCAACAAAACCTCGCAACAAGGCGGGACTACGCACAGAGCAGCTGCCAATCAGCTCGAGTTTGGTAGCGCCATCACATGACGTCTCGTGTAACTCGCATTTCTCGTCAATCGATGCAACGTGCAGCGAAACTGGATGTGTAGCATAAAACAATGCCAGAACGAAATGTTCCACTTTATCTTACGCCACCCTGTATTACTGTAAGAAAACACATAGGCCTACACTGTGACAAGAACACACTACAACTTGGTATGCGATATCTGACAGAACTAAAACAACAGTTATGAAACGTAACAAACGCTATACAATTGCGAAATTACACTGAAACGTTTTCAGCTGCATAATATACAGCTCAATCCAGGATTCTTTTACGAGGCGACCGCACTGCGTGGATGAAACACATCTGCAACACCAGCATGCCCGCAACTGGCGCTAAGTGTATTATATATTCAATTCGTTTGCTCATTCAATACGAAAATGTAGCTAAGAAAAGCTGCTAAAAAGCTCAGTCCGCTTGCACGATGTTATCGAGAATAAAACCGTTGTGTTCTTTGTGTGCATCTGACAATATCTTCATGCACCACACACCAAGAAGCAGTTGGTTAAAAGTTAAGACTCTTCACTGAAACCCATATCAGGGTCAGTGGCGTATTTAGGATTTGGCAAAGGGGGGCCATGGCGAGCGCGCAGAGCGCGAGCCTATAACGGGGGTCTGGGGCCGGAGCCCCCAGCGGGGTCCAGGG